>MDTG01045385.1_pt1 | contig 15746 bp, 14 predicted proteins | sample 811421 | NCBI WGS metagenome assembly MDTG01 (sample SAMN05326645, study PRJNA326480) | marine metagenome | isolation source: seawater | place: Pacific Ocean: South East | collected 2011 | reverse complement strand
TATTTACATTGTGTGGGCTTTTCATCCAGAAGTTTTTAGCAATATTTAGTAAATTAAAAACTCCATTAATATTTGTTCTTATAAATTTTTCAGGGTATAAAATCGAATTATCAACATGAGATTCTGCTGCAAAGTGTATAACTCCTGAAATATTATATTCATTGAAGATTGATTGAACAAGTTTTTTGTCTCTAATATCTCCTTCAATAAAATTGTATCTAGAAGATAAATTGCATTCTTCTAAATTTTTTATATCGCTTGCATAGCTTAGGACATCCAAATTTACAACATTATATTCTCTATTATTTTCTAAAAAATATGGTAAAAAGTTTGAACCTATAAAACCTGCGCCGCCCGTTACTAATACATTTTTCATATTAAAAATACTCTTTGTTAAAATCAAATTCAGGAAAATCTAGGTCTTTTGAAGAGAGATTCAAACTTGTTTTACTTAATGACCAATTGATATCTAAATATTTGTCATTATAGATGATTCCTCTATCATGATCTGCGCTGTAATAATTATCTACTTTATAAGAAAAAATAGTATGATTTTCCAATGAAAGAAATCCATGAGCAAATCCTTTTGGAATAAAAAGTTGTTTTTTATTGGAACTAGAAATTTCAACCTTAACATGCTGACCAAATGTATCTGAATTTTTTCTTAGATCTACAGCAACATCTATAACGCTGCCACTAACAACTCTGATAAGCTTAGCCTGTGAAAAAGGTTCGATTTGAAAATGTAAACCTCTTAAAGTACCTTTGTCGCTTTTTGATTCATTATCTTGACAAAAATTAACTTTATAACCTAAAAAATTTTCTAAGTCATTTTTCTTAAACGATTCAAAAAAATATCCTCTTTCATCATTATAAACTTGAGGTTCACAAATAACAACATCTGGAATTTTGGTTCTAAAAAAATTCATTTATTTTCCTGATGCAACCTTTATTATATGTTTACCATACTCATTATTTTTTAATTCAATGCCTAGGTTCATTAATTGATTTTTAGAAATATTTCCATTTAAGTAACATAATTCTTCAATACATCCAATTTTTTTACCTGTTCTATCTTCAATAGTCGAAATAAATTCACTTGCCTGGACCAATGTTCTATGTGTGCCCGTGTCAAGCCAATTGACGCTATCAGACTCCAGTAATTTTATTTTTAACCGATTTCTATTTAAATATTCCTGATTTAATGTAGTAATTTCAAGCTCTCCTCTATCTGACGGTTCAATTGTCTTTACTAATTCTATGACATCATTTGGATAAAAATATAATCCAACTATAGCATAATTTGATTTTGGATTTTTTGGTTTTTCTTCAAGGCTTATTACGTTATCATTATCATCAAATTCAGCTACACCGTAACGTTGTGGGTCAGATACACTATATCCAAATATTGTTGCAACTTCTAAATTTTTAATATCAATTTTTGCTTGTGATAAATGATCATTCAGAATAGAGCCATAAAAAATATTATCACCAAGAATTAAAGCAACATCATCTGAACCAATAAATTCCTTTCCTAAAATAAATGCTTGTGAAAGACCTTTTGGTTCGGGTTGTACTTTATAACTTAACTTTAAACCTAAATTTGATCCGTCTCCTAACAGTCTTTCATAAAATGGTAAATCTATTGGTGTAGAAATAATGAGGATTTCTGTAATATTAGCAGTAATTAGGGTTGATAATGGATAATAAATCATCGGCTTTCCAGATATTGGAATAAGTTGTTTTGATATACCCTTTGTAATAGGGTACAAACGCGTACCTGATCCTCCAGCTAATATTATACCTTTCAAATTATCCTTTTTTATTTTTGTTAACTACTGATCTTCCCTTTAATTGTTCCCAATCTTTTTCAGGTCTAAATTTTAAGTTGGCTTTCCATGCAGCATTTAATAAATCTAAATCGATTCCCATGTTTTTGGAATAAAAAATAAGAGCTTTTAAATCCTTTGGGAAGCAACTTCCACCAAAACCAATTTTACCATCAGGGCCAGGAACTGACCAGTGTGAATTTCCTAATCGATCGTCGTGCAAGCTGTGCTTAATTACTTCTTCGTAGTTAATATTTGCTTTATCACATAATAATTTCATTTCGTTTGCGAATGAGACTTTTGTTGCTAAAAATGTATTTATTAAATATTTAACCATTTCAGCAGTTGATGATTCAGTTTTAATTATTTTGATATTTTTAAATATTTGATTATAGATTTTTTCAACTGCATTCACTGCTGATTTTTTACCTCCTAAAATAATTCTATTTTGATTTTTAAAATCTTCCATAAAGCTCGCTTCTCTTAAAAATTCAGGATTAAATATTAAATCAATATTTTTATTTTTTTCATCTAGCATTTTAGTTGTTCCGGGAGGTATTGTTGATTTAATAATAACAATACAACTTTTTTTAAAGAAAATTGAAAAAGAATTAATTTGACTAACCACATCTTCTACTATTCCAGTGTGACAACTATTATCATCATTTGAGGGAGTAGGAACGCAAACGAAAATAAATTCAGATTTTCTTACTAGCTCTTTCAAAGAAGATACATTGCTTTTAGAATGTAATTTCTTATCATATGTTAAAATTTCATTCGAATTATCTTTTCTTTGAAAATAAAAATCATCGAATATACCTTTAATGGCTTTACCAACATAACCTTGTCCAACTATCCCAATCATAACAGAGACAATCTAATTCAACTTTGAATAAAAAAAAACTTTAGATTTTATGATATAATTTTAATTTTATAAGTATTAATAATAAAATGCCTTTAATTAAAAAAAACAATGATTTAAAAGAATTAATATACTTGTATCCTTTAAGCATTGATAACAAAGATTGAAAAAAGCCAAACCTACTTTCTTGAAAGAAATGAATTGATGTATATATTCTGGATTGTATTAAAGATATAGAGCTTATATTTTTTAATTTTTTTAATTCACTTTTTGTGCCTTTAAAATGCATAAGTGAGTTATCTACAAGACTTTGAAATGTAAAAAAATTATCATCTGGATGGATAAACCGAGTATGACTAGAATCGTGCTGCATATATTTTACTACAATTTTATTTGCATGTATTGCAACACCATCTTTATGTAGAATTTCAAACATTAGCCCCATATCAATACCAGCTTTATATCTTTCACTAAAACCTCCGGCTTTTAATGCATCGCGAGTTGAAAATAAAATAGCACTTGGTAAAGGAGAAAATCCTTTTCTTAAAACTTCAATTTTAAAATCTAACGCATTCATTAATCTTTTATCTGTCCAAAATATATTTTTTATATGTTTTTTTTTATCTGAGATAACTGCCGTATCACCAAAAATAAATTTTATATTTTTTTGCTCATCATGTTCGATTTCATCCATAGCAGAAAGGAGATTAAAAATAGATTTTTTTCCTAAAATATCGTCATCAGATAAAAAGATTATAGCATCTCCTGTTGCTTTGTTTAAACAGTTATTCCAATTCCAAGCAATCCCTTTATTGATTTTTGATTGATATACTTTTACTGAATTGTTTGATAACTGGTCTAAATATTCAGAAGTTCCATCCGTACTTCCATTATCTGATATAATAATTTCTTTATCTAAATAATCTACCTCTATTGCAGAGTGAATTGCTTTTTTTAAAAATTCTTTTCTATTATAAGTTGGGATTGCAATCGTGACTTTTGGAGTTTTTAACATTTTGTTCTTATAAAACGGTAACTTATATAAAACGAATTTTTGAATAAAGAAAAATAATTTTCATTAAGCATAGATGATGCCTGCAAAGGCCAATACCAATTGTTAAACCCTAACTGAACTATAAAAGGAACAATGACCAATTTCTCAATTGAAAAATTAAATTTAAATGCAAGTATTGTAAAAAGAATAATAAGAATACCGGTTGCAAGACTTTGCTTATAGAAAGGTACTCTATTTTGGACAGTAAGAATATTTGCACAAACAGCATGGTTAGCTTCTAAGATGCCAGTTAAAGCAATAACGATAAGGTATGGCAATGAAATTAGTTGAACTGAACTACCTATATATTTTAAAACAATTGGGCCGAAAAAAATTAAGAGTGACGATACCAATAAAAAACTAATCAATACAGTAAATAAAGATAATTGGAATAAGGGTTTAATTTTTTTTACACCATATTTAATAGTTTTTTGATTCATTTTTGGCATAGAAATAGTAAATGGGAGCATTGTTAGGACACTTATCAAAGAAAAGACAAAAATTGTAAAGGTAAAATTAGAAGAATTTTCTCTACCAAAAAAATAAACTATCAGCAATGTAGGTACTCTCGAAATCATAAAAACAGATAGTGATACTAAACCATAGTGAAATGCATTTAATTTAATTTTATTGATAAAAATTTTTGTTTGTTTTTTTGTAATAGGGATTTTTACTGCACTCTTAATATTTCTACATTTGTTGAATTTTTTGTAAGCATAAAATCTGCTAATGAATGATGCAATAATAACAGAGAAACAAATACCAGCTAAAGTAAAGCCTAAAGAAATTGATACAATAGCTATGACTAAATATGAAATACCAAAAATAATATTTACTTTGCTGGCATCAACGATATCTCCCCTACCAAACATAATTGCTACCATGTGGCTAAAATAAAAATTAATTAAAAATCCAGTTATGTATATAACCCATAAAATTGCATTATATGTTTTTTCATAATCAGCGGAAATTGATTGAATATAAATGGAACCGAAAAAATAAAGTGCAAAAGCAGCAATACATGTAAGAATTATATACATCTTACTTGATCCTTTAATTAGAGAGCTTAGAATGTTTAGCTGAATCTCCGATTCTGCGTGCGGGATATCATTCTTATTAAAACTTTTTGCTCCAGCATAAACATATGCAGAAGTTCGCTGTAGTGTATATGCTAAACCCATATCAAAAATTGGGATCGCACTAGCAAGCATAATAAAAGAAAGCCACAATGTTACTTCTTCGGGTTCAAAAAAAATTAAAACTATTGGCATTAAAATTAATGCATATCCAAATCTTAAGAGGTCAGCTAAAACGCTCCAAAATAATGGGTTATTTTTAATTTTCATTAATCACTACTTTATCAGCAGCATTTTTTCCGCTCATAAAACTTTCGTCGCTCCAAAAATAATCCCACTCACCGAACCTACCGCATGAAAAAATATTATTTTTTTCTAGATAGTCACTTACTATTTTACGATCAGATTCCATGTCGGAATAAAATGCAACATTACCAAAAGGTAAATGCTTGTGGTCAATAAAAATAATATCTTTTTCATCGCAGATGTTCATATCTAATAAACTTTTTTTAATATTTTTTATTAAAAGCTTTGGAGAATATTTTTCTTTTGTCGATAGGTTGTAGATTTCAAATTGTAATGATGAACACCCTGGAGGCGCATTATTTGGAGATTTCAAAGATGGTGAATATCCCCTTGAAGCCAGATTTTCTTCGTCGTAGATATACCACCATAAATATGGAGGAGGAACATCTGGTTTTTTTAAACCAACTGATATTAAATCTACCGTAGTCCACAATAGCTTTTCTGCTGATTCTAAAACATGTTTAGGGCATGATTTAATCATTTTAGAGATCTTAGGTAATGGGACAGTGCTAATAAGTTGCTTAAATTGAACGATGGAATCATCATTCAAACTAATTGTTTTATTTTCTATATCTATAGATTTTACAGTACTATCACAACGGATATCAAGGTTATCTGCTAAAGGTCTTACAAACTCATAATAACCACCCTCAACAGGATATCTAACTTCGCTTATTGTACCACCTGCATACCAGTGATTTTCATTTTTATGCTCTATTGCCCCACTTAAGATTTCTTCAAATTTTGGCGATCTAAATCTTTGTTGAACCCAATTTAATCCAAGTGTCTCAGCATTCATGCCCCAGTATTTTTTAGTATACTTTATTGGATATCTTAAAGCAATTTTTTCCCCGTATTGTGTTATAAGCCATTCGTAAAAATTTTTTGGAGAATAATCTGACGGTCTATTTAAAAAAGATTCTAATAATTCAACCTTTTCTTCATCTGGTAAATTATACAAATTGTTTTGTACTGGGTGTCTCATCCATCTTTTTTGCTCAAGACAGTGAGGATTTGATTCATGAGTTAGATAATCAACCTTATCAAAAATTTTCCTTACATAATCATTATTTGTAAAAGAGACATGAATAGCATTGTCAAATCGGAAGCCTTGAATAGTAAAATTACCAATGTGTCCTCCTGGATTACTTTTAGATTCAAAAATAATATTATTTATTTTTCTTTTTTGTAAATGATACCCCGCAGATATTCCAGCAATACCACCACCTATAATTATTACATCTTTTTTTATCATTTTTTTTAATATCCTATGTAGTGATTAGTTTATCTAAGCCAGCTTCTAAATCATATTTTGGTTTCCAGCCCAATGAAACTAAGCTTTCATTGCTTAATTGAGGTTTCATAACCTCATTTTTTCTATATTTTTTTTGCCCAAATGAAAGTCTTGATAGGTACGATTTTTTGTCAGCACTAGATAGTTTTTCAACTAAAAGAGTTACTATTTTTTTCATCGAAGTGAAGCAATTGGTTATCAAATCAAGTTCATTGTAATTTGATTTAAAAAATGATTTATTCATTATGACATGATGATATGCATCTACAACGTCATCAATATAAATAAAATCCCTAAGCTGCTCTCCGCTTGTTAGTCCAATTTGATTTGATGTAGATCTTATTTCATTAATTAGCCATTGAATGAATTTATTAGTATCATCTTTAGGACCATACATGTGATCAATTCTTAAATTGAAAATTTTTAAATCTGAATTTAGAGATTGCATGTAATTTCGAAATAAAGTTTTAGTTTCTGAGTAAGTATTAAGATTATTTGGTAATAATGTATCAGTATTTATTAATAACTCAGTATTAAAATTCACTGCTGAATCAACTAAGCTCTTTCCAAAAATAAAATTTGAATCGTATAATTGATCATATCTGTTATCATTTCTACCATAATCACAAACTGTATTAATAATAATATCGATTTTGTGTTTATTAAAAATAAAGTCCAAATCTACTTTATCAATTTCATATATATCAATTAATGAATTCAAGTGATTAATTCTGTATTTATTTGAAGTAGACCTAACTAATCCAATTACTTTGTAATTATTTTGGTTAAAAAAATAACTACATAGATAACTTCCTAAGAATCCATTAGATCCAGTAATTAATATAGTATTCAAAATTACCTGTACTGATTAAAGAAGCTATGAGCAGTATGCTCAATATGGTCAAACTGTTCTTCAGTTAAACCTTGATGCGTTCCTAATAAAATACCATTTTTCATTAAATCATTGGCATTATCATAGGTATCATTAGCAATAAATTTTTGGTTATCCATCATAGGTTGATTTAAAATATTTCCAGAAAAAGGTGGTCTGGTTTGAATACCTTTCAATTCAAAATAAGTTTGAAAATCTTTTCTAGAGAATGGAGATTCTTCATTGATAATAATAGGGTAATGCATCCAAATAACATCAGCTTCAGGATGTGGAATAGCTGTTCTTACAAAATCATCATGTTTACTAAAAATAGCCCCCATTTTATCGAATGCTTGCATTCTTAGTTTTTTTACATTTTCAAAATTTGATAATTGAACCAAACCAAATGCAGCGCCCATTTCAGATGGCTCCATTTGGTAGCCAGCATACTCAAAAACAAACTTGGCATCATACTCTATTCCATTTAACGTGATACCAAATCTTTTGTCTAGACTTTCACTTTCAGCAATATCCGTAAACACTGAAGACGTTCTTCCCCATGACCTAAGTAATCTAGCTTTTCTAGCAATTTTCTTATCATCTGCTCCTATCCAACCGCCATTTCCCGCACAATTAATAATATGTGATCCATAAAAACTAGTAATACTGATGTCAGATCTATCTCCTGTTGGTGTTCCTCTCAAAGTACCACCAAGTGTGTCGGCTGAATCTTCAATAACAATTAACCCATGCCTATCAGCTACATCTCTAATTACATCCCAATCTGGAACATTCCCCAACATATTAGGTATCCAAATTGCAGATGTTTTAGAAGTAATAAATTCCTCAACTCTTTTTGCATCAATGTTCAGAGTATCTTTCTCAGAATCCATAAAAACTGGTACTAAATTATTTTTTAATATTGGAGTGACAGTGGTTGAAAAAGTGAAAGCTGCAGTTATCACCTCTGAATGTTCTGGCAATTCAGCAGCTTCAGCTGCTAACATCAATGAAGATGTTCCTGAATTAGTCATTAATCCATACTTTTTATTAAACATTTTTGCAACTTCTGTCTCCATCTTGGTCACATTTTTCCCCATCTGAGTGGAAGACCTTAGTACTTCAACTACGGCATTGATTTCATCTTCGCCATGAACAGATTGTGCATAAGGCACTTTTAAAAAATCTTTTTTCATTTTTTCTCCTAATTAATATTGATGTACTTTAGTTTTTTAAATTCATTTTTAGTAAAAAGAGACCTAGTATCAAATAAAATTTTATTCTCTAATTTATTATCTAAACTCTTTAGCTCTTTATATTCTTTCCAGTTAGTAGATATAATAATTATATCATTATTTTGTAACTCTTTTTTCCAATTATTTACATATTTAATGTCAAAGTTAATAATTTTTTTTGCATTATCAATTGATATTGGATCATGTGTGGTTATTTGACACTTTTTATCAATCAGATAGTTAATTATTTTAATTGATACAGATTCTCTTACATCATCTGTATCTGGTTTAAAAGCTAAACCTAATACAAGAATTTTTTTATATTTAAGCGAACCTACTTTTTTTTCTAAATGTTCTAAAATAACTTTTGGTTGAAGTTCATTAACTTTAATAACAGAGTCTAAAATCAAAGGATTTAATCCAATTTCTTTTGATAAATTAGCCAGCGCCATAACATCTTTTGGGAAACAACTTCCTCCAAAGCCACAGCCGGGTTTAAGATAGCTGATTATTTCTGGATGTATCCTTTCGCCTGTTATTTCATCAAATGGACTCCATCGTTTATCAAGATGGACAGCATTCATAACCGTGTTAAAGTCAATATTGCCTATAGTTTTAGCGATGTTAGAATACTCATTTATTGTCGATATTTGTGTAGCGAGTAATGAATTATTTACGTATTTAATCATTTCTGCAGATCTTGTGTTAACAGCAATTTTATCTACATCCCACGGTTTATACATTTCATGCATATGTTCAAGCGTTTTACTATCTTCATGCCCAAATACAATTCTATCAGGATACATAAAATCTTCAACTGCATTACCTTCTCTGAGAAATTCAGGATTCATACCTAAACCAAATTCTCCTATTTTTTTACCTGAGGAATCTTCTAAAATATTTTTTACTACAGTATCCGTTGTTCCAGGCACTACAGTACTCTTAACTATGATAGAAACAAATTTATTATGAGTTTTAAGCAATTCTCCTATTTTTCTTGATGCTGTTTTGATCTGACTTAAATCAATCTTATGATTAGTTGTTGGAGTGCCTACAGCTATTAGTATTACGTCACAATCTAATAGAGTATTTTCGGAAGATGGATTTAGAAGCTGAAAACTAAGATTACTACTAAATTCTACAAACAACCTCTCAAGATCTTTTTCATAGAAATGGCATTTTCCGCTCTTTAATGTTTGTATAGTTTCTAAATTAGTATCAAAACAATTTACAATGTGGCCTTTAGCCGCAAGACAAACCCCGGATACTAAACCAACATAACCCGTTCCTATAACATTAATCTTCATAATTATAATTCTTCATTATTAATATTTTTTAAATAATATTTATAAGTCCTTTCTAGACCATCAGATAAGGATATTTTAGGCCTAAAATTTAACAATTCTTTCGCTTTTGTTATATCTGGACAACGTCTTAATGGGTTATCGCTTAAATATTCTCTATCTTTACTTTTTTTAAATTCAACTTTTAGTGATTTTTTAGAGGAATTTATTACTTTATCTGCCAAATCTAACATACTAATCTCTGGCGACTCTCTTCCTATATTAAATGATTCTCCATTATGATTTGATAATAGGATTCTTAAATACCCTTCAATTGCATCGGAAATATAACAAAAAGTTCTTGTAGCAGATCCATCAGAAAGCAGCACTATATTTTCATCATTAATAATATTTCTAAAAAAATCTGGTAGTACTCTTCGATCAGATAGTTTTAATCCAGGACCATAATTGTTAAACGGACGTGCAATCTTAACAGGAACATTATGAATATTATAATAATTAACGCAAAGCGTCTCTCCTAATCTTTTTGATTCATCATAACAAGCTCTTGGTCCCGTGCAACTAACATTACCTCTATAAGTTTCTTTAGTTGGTATATTTTTTGAATCTGGATCACCATAAATTTCACTCGTGGAAAAAAATAAAACGCTGTCGATATTTTTATTATTAACTGAAAAGTCTAGTAAATTTTTTAAGCCTGTAATATTTGAAAAAATAGTTTCTATAGGAAATTTTCTATAAAAAATTGGAGATGCAATAGAAGCAGCATGAATAATGTAATTGATATCTGGATAATCTGAATCAGTTATTATATCTCTTTTTTGAACGGAAAAGTTTTTTTTATTCTTAAAAATTTCAACCCAATCTGGATAACCTCTGATAAAGTTATCCCACAAGAAAACTTTAACGGGTTTATCTAAAGTATTTGAATTATTTAAACAATCAAAATAATAGGCAAATTGAGTGCCTAAAAAACCAGCTGCACCAGTTATTAATACTTTTTTACCACTAAAATCATTGTTAAGATGAGCTAAGCCATCGACAATGAGTTCACCATTATTAATTAGCTCACCATCAGTTTTCAAACTATTATCTACCACAATTTCCAAGGTGCATTACCTTTAAGCCAAAGCTCTTCTAAGTTTTTTTTATCAAATGCAGTATCCATTGGTCTCCAAAAGCCCGAGTGTTTGTAAGCCATCAATTGATTATCTTTTGAAAGATTGTTCAATGGCTCCTGCTCCCAAATTGTGTGGTCATCTTTTATATATTGAAAAATACTATTTGATAATACGAAAAAGCCTGCATTTACCATTAACCCATCTCCCTTTGGTTTTTCATGAAAAGATTTCACTTGATTACCATCTAAAGTAATTGCTCCAAATCTTCCTGGGGGAAAGCATGTTGTCATCGTTGCTAGCTTGCCATGCTTCTTATGAAAGTCGATGGATGAAGATATATTAGAGTTTGTTACACCATCTCCATATGTAAAGCAAAAATCATCATCTGCCAAATAATCTTTCACTCTAAGAAGCCTGCCTCCCGTCATTGTATCGTCTCCAGTATCCACTAAGGTTATAGACCAAGGTTCAGCTCTTTTAGAATGTACATTTACAGAATTATCGTTAAGATTAAATGTGACATCAGAATTATGTAGCGCATAATTTGAAAAATATTCTTTTATTAAATATCCCTTATATCCTAAACAGATTATAAAATCATTGATACCGTAATGAGAATAGATTTTCATAATATGCCATAAGATAGGCTTGCCACCAATTTCAATCATTGGTTTAGGCTTTATATTAGTCTCTTCACTAAATCTTGTTCCTAATCCACCTGCTAATATCACTGCTTTCATTTACTAATTTTACCTTTATAATTTAATATTATATTTCAAATAATCTTATGACCTTTTTAATTAAAACCAACTAAAAAATTATTTTTTTCCAATGAAGATAGCATGTAAATGGGTATAAGCTAATCTAAATTTCATATAATAAAGAGATCTAAATAAGGGATAAAAAATATGGTGGAGTGTAGCATAAAATCTTCCAATTCCTTTAAAATGTTTTTTTATCAAAATTTTCTTATTTATTGAGGAATACATTTGTCCTATTTCAGAATTTTCAATCTTTTTAGGATTTTTTTTGTGGTAAATAATTGAATCATCGCATACATCTAATTTGTAACCTTTGTTGGAAAATCTTAACGAATAGTCTACATCCTCATGGTAAAAGAAAAAAGATTCATCAAGTAAACCAACGTCTAATAAATACTCATGAGGTATAAACCAGCAACATCCAGTCAAAAAATTAATATCTTTTTTTTGGAAGTTTCCTAGGTCTTGTTTTTTGAAATTATGGTGTTCCACTTTTCCGGAAAAAGTATTTATTGAACCACCATTAAACCAAATCATTTTACTGTGATTAAAAAAATATATTTTACTTGATAACATTCCAATATCTATATTTGATTTAGCATGACTAATAAGCGGCTGTATGAACTCAGAATCAACCTCAACATCATTATTTAAAATCATGTAGTAATCTGAGCCTTTAGATATAGAAAGTTTTAAACCAAGGTTACATCCATATGCATATCCACCATTTTTTAAAGATTTTACAATATAAATTTTGGAGTTAGGGATTTCTAAATTAGAGAAATTTCCATTATCATTATCAACTAAAAAAAAATATGATTTATCTTTTTTTTTGAAATATTCTATCAATAGATCAATAGAATTGTCTGATGAATTATTGTCAACAATAATTATTCTAAATTTTGAATGACTAATCTTCCATAAACTCTCAAGAAATTCAATTGTCATCTTAGAATTATTGTATTGTAAAGTAACAATTGAGACAAAATCGTTCATCATCTACTTCTTAAAGTTTCTAACAAAAAGTCAACTTCTGATTCTTTTAAGTAAGGATGCATTGGGAGACTGACAATTGTATCAGATAGCTTTTCAGAAATAGGTAAGTCTCCTAAAACATATCCTAAATATTCAAAACCTTTCATAAGATGAATGGGATATTTATAGTATACAACTGAAGGAATATTATTTTTATTAAGCCTGTCAATCATCTCTTTCCTTTTTTGCTTTGAACCTAATGTTATTGAGAAAAGTGCATGCGCTGAATGATAGTTTTTTGGAATATATTGTCCATTATTTAAGTGCTTTCTATAATTATCATTCACTTTATTTCTCATTTTAAGCTCTTCGTCAAAAATAGTCAGCTTTTCTAATAATATTGCTGCCTGGATACTATCAAGCCTGCCATTCAATCCAATCATTTCACTATTATATTTGTCAACCTTAGTTCCATGAATTCGAATTGCCTTACAATCTTCAGCTAAAGCATTGTCATCAGTAAAAATAGCTCCACCGTCTCCATAACATCCTAAGGGTTTAGCTGGATAAAAGGAAGTAGCTGCAACATCACCAAAACTGCCAACTTTTTTATCTTTAATTGAGCCACCAAAGCTCTGTGCAGCATCTTCAATTACTTTTAAATTATATTTTTTTGCAATTGCATTGATCAACCGATATCTTGCTGGTAGTCCAAATAAATCAACTGGAATAATGGCTTTGGGTTGCAATTTTCCTTCAGCAATCACTTTTTTAATCTCAATTTCTAATTTATCACAATCTATATTAAATGTTGAATCATAAACGTCGACAAAAACAGGTGTAGCTCCTAAAATTGAGATCACCTCAGCAGTAGCAACATAAGTGAATGGTGTTGTAAAGACGGCATCGCCTGGACCTATTTTCCATGCCATTAATGGAATCAATAATGCATCTGTACCGGAAGAGCAAGAAATAGCATGTTTAACACCACAGTAATCTGCTAGTCTTTCTTCTAATTCAAAAACCTCAGGACCCATAATGTAAGATCCGTGATCTAAGATTTTCTTAAAACGAAATTCTAAGTTCTTACGTATACGACTTTGCTGTGTTTTTAAATCAATGAATTCCATTTTTTCTCAAAGGGTTAAATGAAATATATTCAGAAAAATTAATAATGTTAATATATTCTTATATAATGAAAATATTTAAAAATCTATTTCTAAAAATTTTTTTAATTTTACTATTACAAATACTATGCGTTGAATCAATAAAAGCTCAAGAAATTGAACAAAGATTAAATTTCAAATCTAATCCAACAAATGCTGAGTATTTTTGGTTAACATATAACAACTTTGGAAAGACAATTAAGTCAAATGAATTTAATTACCAATTAAAGATAAGAAATAAAAAAACTGATTATGTTTTTACATTATCAAATGCATATTCACAAAACTCCGATCTTAAATTCGGTGAATCATTTATTAAATATAACTTTTCTGAGGAAAAGTTTTTACGCCTAGGAATGTATTATAGAGATTTTAGCACATACCTCAATGATGAGCTTAGCTCTGGATCTATGCTAATAAGTAATAATGCAAAGCCAATGAAAAAAATAGGATTTGTGAGTAAAAAATATATGAAAAATATTTCATTTGACTTTGGGGTTTCACATGGATTTTTTGAAAAAAATAATCTCTACACCAAAGCACCATTCTTGCATGAAAAGTTTTTATACATGAATTTATTGAAAAAAAATTATGAAATAGGAGTGGGGTTTGTTCATGAAGCAATGTGGGCAGGAGGTACTACAACGTACGGAAACTTGCCAAGTGATTTAAAAAGTTTTTTTAAAATTTTTCTCGCACAAGATGGACCGTTAGAAGAAGGGCAACCACATGCAAATGCATTAGGTAATCACTTAGGTATATGGGACTTTTACTATATAAAAAAAAATAACGAAAGAGTTCTAAAAATTTACTATCAACATTTTTTTGAAGACACAAGTGGTTTGAGGTTTGCAAATAAGACTGATGGTTTGTGGGGAATTGAAATAGAAAATCCTTTACCAAATACAAATTTTTTAATTGAATATGTCAATACATCAAGCTGTTGTCTTGATGCAAAATATAATTTGCCATCAAGCTATAAAAATGATGATTACTACGGCAACTATCAATATATATCAGGGTGGCGTTATGATAGAAACATAATTGGAAATCCTTTTGTTAATACTATAGAGCAATCAGACATATGGGTTCGTAATCTTGAAATTGTAAAGCTGTTTCACCTAGGCATAAATGGAGAGATATTATCAAACTACTATCAAATAAAAGCTGCAAGAAAAACTAACATCAAAGATAAAATTAATTATAAGATTACAATAGGAAGAAAAATAAAAAATATTATTGATTTAAATATTTATATAGCTAACAATGATTCTACTTCTGGTCTAGGACTAGGAATATCCTATGATATAACAAAGGATTGATTTATGTCTATAAATAAATCAAATATTTAGATTTAACCATTTAAGGTAGATGAATAATTTTTTAGCCAATCTTTTAATTCCATTTTAGGTTCCCATTTTAAGAGTTTTTTTGCTTTTTCGATTGATGCTAAATTTGCAAACGGTTCTTTTAATGCTTTTTTGAATTCAAATTTATCTCCAATCATGTTTGCAACTTCATTAATGGATATATTAGTACCGCTTCCAATATTAATTACTTCTCCGCTTCCAACTTTTTTTGAAGTGGAGGCAAGAATATTTGCTTTTACTACGTCACCAACATAAGTAAAGTCTCTTTTTTGTTTGCCGTCTCCATTGATTGTTAGCGGTTTATTATTTTGAAACTGATCTAAAAAAATACCTATTACAGTAGCATAGGCACCCCCAAGATTTTGTTTTTCTCCGTAAACATTAAAATATCTTAACGATACAGTTTCAAGAGCGTAAACCTCTGAAAACATCTTACAGGTTACTTCTCCGTAATATTTTTGTGCTGCGTAAGGAGATATTGGATTAACTGGATCAGTTTCAATTGATGGTAATTTTTCAGTA
>MDTG01269475.1_pt1 | contig 15748 bp, 12 predicted proteins | sample 811421 | NCBI WGS metagenome assembly MDTG01 (sample SAMN05326645, study PRJNA326480) | marine metagenome | isolation source: seawater | place: Pacific Ocean: South East | collected 2011 | reverse complement strand
TCGGGGCGGAAGTCACGCTCGCCGTCGGGGCGGGGGCCGCGCTCGGGGCGGAAGCCGCGCTCGCCGCCGGGGTGAGGACCGCGCTCGGGGCGGAAGCCACGCTCGCCGTCTGGGCGGGGGCCGCGTTCGGGGCGGAAGTCACGCTCGCCGTCGGGGCGGGGGCCGCGCTCGGGGCGGAAGCCGCGCTCGTCGCCGGGGCGGGGGCCGGGTTCGGGGCGGAAGCCGTGCTCGCCGTCGGGGCGGGGGCCGCGCTCGGGACGGAAGCCGCGCTCGCCGCGTTCGGAGCGAGGGCCGCGCTCGCGGGGGAAGCCGCGCTCGCCGCCGGGGCGAGGGCCGCGCTCGGGGCGGAAGCCGCGCTCGCCTCGGGGTGCGTCGTCTCGCTCGCGCTCGAGGTCGCGCAACCAGGGCGGGGGCGGCGGCGGCTCGTCGTTGGCGGGCTGGGGGGAGGTGGTGCGGGTCGCGACGGGAGCGACCCCGCTGGGGCGAGTCGGAGCTTCGTCCGCCTGGGCCGCGGCGCTCAAGGCGAGGGCGGTCAGCAGTAAGCCGCAGAGGATGCGGGCCATGGTGTTTCCTTTAGGTCTTCCAACTCCGTCCGCCACATCCCCGCGCCCGTGAGCGAAGTTCCACCCGCTGCGTAAGTCGTTTGACGGTATAGCCAGACCGTCTGCGCGGGCGCCGACCCTCCCTCGTCGTCCCGTCCACCTCGTCGCCTTCGTAACCTGCAGCCCGTGAACGATCGTCCGACCAACCGCCTGGCTCGCGAGGCGAGCCCCTACCTGCTCCAGCACGCCCACAACCCGGTGGACTGGTTCCCCTGGGGGGACGAGGCGATCGAGCTGGCCCAGCGCGAGGACAAGCCGATCCTGCTCAGCGTGGGCTACTCGGCTTGCCACTGGTGCCACGTCATGGAGCGCGAGTCCTTCGAGGACGTCGAGGTGGCGGCGCTCATGAACGAGCGCTTCGTCAACGTGAAGGTCGACCGCGAGGAGCGACCCGACCTCGACGAGATCTACATGCAGGCCACGCTGACGCTCAACCGCGGGCACGGCGGCTGGCCCATGAACGTGTTCCTGACCCCCGACCTCGAGCCCTTCTTCGCGGGCACCTACTTCCCGCCGGAGGACCGCCACGGCATGCCCGCCTGGCGGACGGTGTGCGAGTCGCTGGCGGAGGCCTGGGAGCGCAAGCGGAGCGACGTGATCAAGACGGCCCACGGGCTGGCGGATCGGCTGCGAGAGGCCGCAGCCCGCGAGCACGCGGGCGCCGTGGACCGCGGCCTGATCGAGGCGGCCGTGAGCGAGCTGAGCCGCGACTACGACGAGCGGCGCGGCGGCTTCGGGCCGGCGCCCAAGTTTCCCCGCGCGGAGGCGATCGAGCTCCTCTGGCGCCGCTACGCCGCCGAGGGCGACGAGCGCGCCCGCGAGATGGCGCTGGGGACGCTGCTCGGCATGGCGCGGGGCGGGATCTACGACCACGTGGGCGGCGGCTTCGCCCGCTACTCGACGGACGCGGCCTGGCTGGTGCCGCACTTCGAGAAGATGCTCTACGACAACGCGGCCCTGGTGCCGGCCTACCTGCACGGCTACCAGCTCACGGGCGAGCCGCGCCTGCGCGAGGTCGCGGCCGAGACCCTCGACTACTTGTTGGAGGAGATGAAGGCGCCAGTGGGCGGCTTCTACTCGGCGACCGACGCCGACTCCGAGGGGGTCGAGGGCAAGTTCTTCGTGTGGACGCCGGCCGAGCTGGCCGAGGTGCTCGAGCCCGAGGAGGCGCGTTGCTTCGCCGCTTACTTCGACGTGAGCGAGGCGGGCAACTGGGAGGGCAAGAGCGTGCTCCACACGCCGCGCTCGCTCGAGGAGGTCGCGGCCGAGCTCGAGCTCGAGCCGCGCGCGCTGCGGCGGACCCTGAACGCGGCCAAGCGCAAGGTCAAGGCGGCCCGCGACCAGCGGGTCGCGCCTGCGCTCGACGACAAGCTGCTCACGAGCTGGAACGGGCTCGCCCTCTCGGCGATCGCGGCGGGCTACCGGGTCCTGGGCGAGGAGCGCTACCTCGAGGCGGCCAACGAAGCGGCGACCTTCCTGCTCTCGACGATGATCCGCCCCGACCAGGGCCTGTGGCGCAGCTACCGGCGCGGGCAGGTCGGGATCGCGGGCGTGCTCGAGGACTACGCCTACCTGGGCGCGGGCCTGCTCGACCTCTACGAGGCGGCGGGGGATCGGCGCTACCTGGCGGCGGCGGCTCTGCTCAGCCAGCGGATCCTGAGCGACTTCAGCCCGGAGGAGGGCGGCGCCTTCTTCAGCACGCCGCCGAACAAGCGTCACCTGATCCTGCGCTACCGCGAGGGCCACGACGGAGCGACGCCCAATCCCAACGCGGTCGCGGCGCTCCTGCTCGCGCGCCTCGCGACCCACCTCGACCAGCCGGCCCTGCGCGAGGTCGCCCGGGCCGCGATCGAGAGCTACGGGGCCAAGATCGCGGAGCTCCCGCGCGCCTTCTGCGCCAGCCTGGCGGTCCTGGACCACCTCGAGCGCCCGCCGCTCGAGCTGGTCCTGATCGGCCCCAAGGAGGACCCGCGGACCAAGGCCCTCTGGCACGCCCTCAACGGCCGCTACCTGCCCGGCGCGGCCGTGGCCCGCAGCGAGACCCCCGGCGGCGCCGACGAGGAGCTGCCCCTCCTGCGCGGTAAGGGCCTGGTCGGCGGCGACACGCCCGCCCTCTACGTGTGCCGCGGCTACGCCTGCGCCGCGCCGATCACCGACCCCGACCGGGTCGCCGAGGCGCTGAGCGAGGCGTGAGCGACGCGGCGCTGCGCGAGCTGGAGCAGGCCTGGCGGCGCTCCGGGAGCGTCGAGGACGAGGCCCAGCTCCTGGCCGCGCGCGTCCGCAGCGGCGACCTGGAGGAGGAACGGCTGCGCTTGGCCGCCCACGCGGGCTACCCCGCCGCCGTGCGCGCCTTGGGCGAGAGCTGCCACGAGCGCCCCCTCGCGGAGTGGCTGGACGGCTTCGCGGCCTTCGGGGAAGAGGCGCTCAGCCGCGCCTCGATCGCGATTGCTCGCCTGGCCTGGTCCCGCTGGCCGGGCTTCAGCAAGCACCCGCCGCTCGAGCTCTCCTACAACCCCATCGACACCATGGTCGAGGGCGCTGTGGTCACGGCCGAGGACTACCTCTGCGAGGCGAGCGCGGAGAGCTTGGCGCTGCACACGGAGGCTGGCCAACAGGTCGCGAGCTACGCGGAGACCCCGCTCCTCTCGAGCTACGAGCGGGCCGTGGCCCTGGCCACCCTCCGGGGCGCCGAGCAAGCGAGGGGAGCGGGCGAGGCCTTCGAGCGGGCGGAGGTCAGGGAGGCCGTCGCGACGGAGATCGCGCTCTGGGCGCTCATGGGAAGGGATCCCGTGCGGGAGCGGGTTGAAGAGCGGCAGCGGTGGAAACTCTTGGCCGTAGCGGCGCACCTCGGCCACCAGGAGGCGCGTCGCCGCCTCGAGTGGCAGGGGCCGATCGAAGCGGACATCCGAGATCGCTTCAGCGGAATCGTGTTCGTCGAGCCCGACCAGACTTGGCAATGCAGCGACTGGTTCGCCGGCTTGCCCTACCCCATGGTCGTCGAGAAATATCGCCACCTGGTGGTGGAGGTCGGCGAGCGTTTGCTCGCCGCCGTGCAGGGGTCTGCTCGCTGGACCGCGCGGCTCGAGAGAGCGCTCGAGGACGCAGCGGATCGGGAGCTGGGCGCGGCGTTTGCCGTTGCTGCGGACCTGGGGGACGACGCGGCGACTCTGGCTGAGGAAGTCGGCGGCGACCTCGTCGAGCGAGTCTTGGCAGAGGTGGCGCAGGACTTCTTCCACCGAGCGTTGGAAGGTCAAGGCGCGGGGTAGAGGGCCTTAGGGCTCGCTGCATGTGACGCGCGAAGCCGGCAGTCTGGCTGAGCCCTGCTTGGTCAGGATTTAGGCACCTGCTGTCGAGCTGCGGCGCTGCCGTTCGGGTTTTGTCAGTGCGTTGGTGTAGGGTGAGTCCTGTGTTGGTCGAGGAGTCGTCTTGCAGTGACAACAGCATTGATGGGCAAAGCCGCGCAGTCGGGCGCGTTCGAGAAGGCAACCAAGGGCGCCCGCAGGAGCCGCCGTCGGGGTCTCACCGCGGACGCGGGGCCGGGCGACGGGGGCCCGGATGGCGGGGCGCCGGGGGACGGGGGGCCGGATGGCGCCGGGCCGGACAGCGGACTAACCCAGCGGGCTCGCGAGGTGGACGGCGATCTGCGTCGCTGTCGGAGGAGGCAGCGGGCGTTGGACGCCAGGATCGCCACGCTCTTGGCCGAGATGGAACGCGCTCAGCTCTGGCGAGCCCTGGGCTACAGCAGCCTGTCCCGTTATGCGTTCGAGGTGCTTGGCTATTCGTCCTCCAAGACCTCAGACCTGGTGCGGATCGGTCGGCGGGTCGACTTGGAGAAGCTGCAGGACGCCTTCCGCCAGGGGCAACTCTCCTACAAGTTCGCCACGGAGGTCGCGCGGGTCGCGACACCGGAGAACGAAGACGAGTGGCTCGCCAAGGCGGACGAGTTGCCCTTGCGTGATCTACAGGCTGAGGCGCGAGGGCGGGAGCGGGAGCATCAAGTCCTGCTGCGCCTCGACGACGAGGGGTTCCGAGTGTTCGAGGCCGCGATCGAGAGTGTGCGACGAGCGGGAGGGCCCTTCGGCCTGGCAGAAGCAGTCGTCGAGATCTGCCGCGAGCGAGTGGAAGCGCAGCCGATCGAGCCGCGAAGCGGCCGAGACGGGGGTGACCGGGACGGAGCCGACCCAGACGAACGGTTGCGCGTTCCGCGGAACGCTTCGCACCGAATCGTCTACACCGTGTGTCCCGAGTGCGGGGTCGGAACCCAAGAAACCTCGGCCGGGGCGATCGAGGTTGGACCGGCAGAGATCGAGCGGCGGAGCTGCGACGCCGAGGTGCTCGACCTGCGCCAGGGAGAGGCGGCTCGCGTGACCCGGACGATTCCGAATCGGATTCGTCAGCGGATTTGGGGGAGGGATCGCGGCAAGTGCCAGGTGCCGGGCTGTGGGCTGCGGGGCAGCGTCGAGATCCACCACGTAGACAAGTGGGAAGGGGGCCACGATCCGGCTCGCATGCTGGTGCTCTGCGATCAGCACCATGAGCAGATTCATGACGAGCTGCTGCGAGTCCAAGGGTCGGGCGACGCGGACCTTCCTGGCTGCGGCCTCGAGTTCTTCACGTCGGACGGGGAGCGACTCGGGAGGGCCGGAGACCGGCGGCGCTCGAACTCGAGGCCAGCGGGTTCGGTAGGGGGAGACGAGGTTCGAGCCAGTGAAGGAGTCGCGGCGACGGAGAAGAATCCAACGAGAGGGAAGGCACACGACGGCGGCGGAGTGGATTCCCCCGAGGGGAAAACTCACGACGGCGGCGGAGTGGATTCCCCCGAGGGGAAAGCACACGACGGCGGCGGAGTGGATTCCCCCGAGGGGAGGGCTCACGACGGCGACGGAGTCGATTCCCCCGGGGGGAAACCGACCTAGGCGTGCTCCACTGCTCCGGAAAGACTCCGGGCCCCTGCGCAGGGGGGAGCTGGGGGAAAAGCGCAGGGACCCGGAAGAGAGAATCGAGTGGGGCGACCGAGCCGAGCACGGGGGGGAAGCCCGACCCGGCCGCGTTGGGGGGACTGAATGGCTAGAGGGTCTTGATCTCGATCTTGCGCGGCTGCGCCTCGGGGGTCTTCTTGACCGTGATCGTGAGCAGACCGTTGTGGAAGGCGGCCTCGACGCCCTCGCCCTCGACCGGGGTCGGGAAGCGGAAGGTCCGCTCGAAGGTGCCGCTGGCGCGCTCGTGCAGGTGGCGCGTGACGCCCTCGTCGAGGGCGGGCAGGGTCTTGCTGCCCTTGAGGGTCAGGAGCTGCTTCTCGAGGGTCAGCTCGACGTCTTCCTTGGCCACGCCGGGGAGCTCGACCTGGATCAGGTAGGCCGCGTCGTTCTCGATCACGTCGACGTGGGGGTGCCACGTGGTCTTGCGGGTCTCGCCGTTCTTGCCCTGGGGCAGCTTGGCGTCGCGGAGGACGTCCTGGAAGAAGGCGTCGAAGAGCGGGGTAGTCAGAGTGACGGGGTAGCGCATCGGTCGTCTCCTAGGTGGTCGCTTCGTGTCTGGCGTTGTTGACTGCTGACCTCTAGAGCGAGGCGCGTGCCATTGCGCTGAGTCCGCCTGAGCGGCGAAACTTCGTGGCTTAGAGCGAGAGGCCGCCCCTGAGGCGGCTGTCGGATTGGCAGAGGGAGACCCAATGACCGCAGGAGTGACCGTCGATCGCGTGCTGCAGGCGCTGCGCGAGCTGTGCCCGCCGCGCTACGCCCTGGAAGGGGACAAGACCGGGCTGCAGGTCGGACAGGGGGACCGGCGGATCGAGCGGGTGCTCGCGACCATGGATCTGACCCTGGCCGTGGCCGAGGAGGCGGTCGCGCGGGGGGTCGGGTTGGTCGTCAGTCACCACGCCCTGATCTTCCGCCCGCTCAAGGACCTCAGGACCGACCGCTTCAAGGGGCGGATCCTCGAGACCCTGATCAAGAACGAGGTCGCGGTCTACGTGCCCCACACCGCCATGGACGTGGTGGCCGGCGGCATGAACGACCACCTGGCGGCCTCGGTCGGGCTGGTCGATCCGGTCTACCTGGAGGAGACCGGGCGTGACGGCTGCGCGCTGATCGTGGCCGAGGCCGAGGATCCGAGCGGGCTGCTCTCCCGGATCCACGACGCGGGCGTCCTCGACGCGCGCCGCCTGGCGGGGCGGCTGGAGCTGGTCGTCGACGCGCGGCGGGCCCACAAGGTGGCCGGCAAGCTGGCCAAGCTCTGCGAGGCGCAGCCCATGGTGTTGCCCCTCGACGCCCCGAGCACGCCGCGCGGGATCGGGCGGGTCGGGCGCCTGGCGCAGCCCGAGTCGCTCGCGGACCTGGCGCGCCGGCTGAAGGAGACGCTCGGGGCGCCGGGCGTGCGCCTGGTCGCGGAGGACCCGAGCGCCATGGCGAGCAAGGTCGCGGTGCTCGGGGGCGACGGGCGGCGCTTCGTGCGCGCGGCCCTCTTCGCAGGGGCCGACGCGCTGGTCACGGGCGACGTGGACCACCACACCGCCCTCGAGGCGCGCGCCCAGGGGATCGCGCTCCTGGACGTGGGGCACTACGCGAGCGAGAAGCAGGTGATCCCGCTCGTGGCTGAGGGGCTGCGCGAGAAGCTGGCCAGCGAGCCGGTCGAGATCCTCGAGAGCGAGGTCGACACCCAGCCCTTCGTGTTCGTCTAGCGCCGCAGGAGCGTCGTGAAGCCCGCTCCGCGGCGGCGGAGGACGGACTCGCCCGCCACGACGCCCCGGTAGAAGGCCTCCTCGAAGATCGAGACGCCCGAGAGGTCGCTGTGGGCGCAGAGCAAGGCGTCCTCGCGCTCGAGGGCGGCCAGGCGCGTGCCCCACAAGAAGCCCGGCACGGGGCGGATCATGGCGTGGCCCCAGCGCCAGGCGTCGACCGAGAGGACCTCGCCGCGCAGGTTGGGGTGCAGCTCACCTAGCTCGCGCACGACGCGCTCGGTGATCGCGGCGTGGTCGAGGGCGTAGAGGCGCTCGCGCTCGGCGCGCGGGTCGGGGCCGCTGAAGGCCTCGTACCAGGTGACGACCAGCGGGTGCTCTGGGGCGCGCTCGCGGTTCGCGACCACGTAGCCGAGCGAGTCGGCGCCGTAGGCCACGTTGTCCCAGGCCAGCTCGGCGCCGACGCCGCCAGGCTGCTGGCGGAGGGCCACGTTGGCGACCAGCCAGGGCGAGTAGCTGAAGCCCGAGGGCTGCGCGCCGAGCAGGCGGTCCAGAATGAAGCGTGGGCCGGCCCAGATCAGCTGCTCGGCGCGGTAGCGCACGCAGCGCTGCTCGTCGGCGTGATAGACCCAAGCCTCGCTGCCCTCGCCCGGGGCCGACCCGGGCGCGATCCGGTAGCAGAGCGCGCGTCCCGCGACGGGCTGCTCTCCGCTGGCGCTGAGCAGGTGCTGGACCAGGCGACCGTTCCCCTCGGGCCAGGCCAGAATGTGGTCGCGGCTGGGGTCCTCGCTGCGGCGCGCGCAGAAGTAGTGCAGGCCGGCCCAGGCCGAGGTCGTCTCGAGCGAGCAGCCGTAGTCGTCTTCGACCGAATACTGGAGCAGCCAGCGCAGGGCGGGCGAGTCGTAGCCGTGCTCGCTCAACCAGGCCGCGAAGGTGACCTGGTCCAGGGCCAGGAGCTGGGGGTCGCGCGAGCTCTCGGCGATCGGGATCGTGAAGGCCTTGCGCCCGTCGCTGCCGACGAGCTTGCTCAGCAGCTCGACCTCGCCGCGGAAGCGCTCGTATTGCTCGCGGTCCGCCTTGGTGCCGCTGCGAGGAGGAGGGAAGAGGCCCTCGGCCCAGATCCCGTCCTCGTAGATCCGCTCCTGCGGCGCGCCGCACACCGCGCGCAGGTCCCACTCGAGTCGGCCCTTGGAGTCGCGCCCGCGCAGGAGGCCGACCTCCTCCATGAAGGTCTCGAGGGCCGGGTGCTCGCGGGTCGGCACGCGCAGGTAGTGCGCGCCCCAGGGGTAGCGCGTCACCCCGGGCAGCTCGCCCCAGCGGGAGTTGCCCCCGGGGGCGCGGCCCGCGTCGAGGACGCGCGGGACGTGGCCTTCGCGGCGCAGGCGCCAAGCGGCGCTCAGCCCCGCGACCCCGGCGCCCAGGATCAGGACCTCGACCTCCTCGGTGGCGTCGACCTTGCGCTGGGCCAGCTCGCCCGTGCGGATCAGGTGGCCCAACTCGTGGTCCTGACCCCAGAGCTTGCCTCCGATCGCCGAGAGGGGGACCGGCGCCGGCCCGCTCGGCGCGGGGCAGCCCGGCGCGATCAGTCCAGCGGCGCCGGCGGCAGCCAGGCGGAGGAAGGCGCGGCGATCGAGGGGAGAGAAGGGCACGGCGGGAGTATAGGCGCGGGTCCGCGGTGACGGTCGGCTCAGGCCGTGGGCTCGGGTAGACTCCGCCCTCTCGCGAAGGAGACCCTCATGCACGCTGTGCTGACTGGATTCGGAATCCTCGGCGCCGGCACCGGCGCGCTCGGCCTGGTCGGCGGCGTCGTCCTGCTGATCCTGTCCCACGCCTTCGCCGCCCAGGTCCTGATCGGCGGCGGCGTCGGCCTCGCGGTCGGCTTCCCGATGCTGGTCCTCGGCCTGAGCATGTGGAGCGAGCACGAGCGCGCCAAGGAGCGCGAGCTCTAGCAGCGCGCCTCGCTCCGCCGCCGGCGCTAGAGTGCGGGCGTGAGCAAACCCACCATGGATCGATTCGCGGGCTGCCTGATCGGTCAGGCCCTGGGCGACGCCTACGGCTTCCCGGTCGAGGGCAAGCCCACCGCGCTCTGCGCCGACTACGTGGCCGCGCTCCGGCGCGGCGAGCGGCGCGGACGGCGCGGCTACTCCTTCGGGCAATACACCGACGACACCCAGCTCGCGCGCGAGCTGCTCCAGTCCTGGGTCGAGCTGGGCCGCTTCGACCCGGCCGACTTCGGCCGGCGGGTGGGCGCGATCTTCAGCGAGGCGCGGATCGTGGGGCGCGGGCGGGCGACCGAGGCCGCGGCCAAGGCGCTCGCGGCCGGGACGCCCTGGGATCAGGCGGGCACGCACCAGCGCCTTCGCCGCCGGCGCCGGGACTTAGGGCTCGCCCTAAATCCAGAAAATTTCTGGGCGTCGCTTCCTTTTCAGGGCGGGACGACCTGGGTCGCATTGGGACGCAATCGACTGGGGTCCCGCCCCAAGTCCTGCGGCGCAGCTCGGCTCCCGCCGATTCTGCGCAGGTGTGCCAAAGCGGCCGCGATTTGGGCCGCGAAACCGCCCTCGAACCTCCTCGTTGAGCCAACAACTCAAGGGAGGAAGCTATGAGTTGGCAAGCAGTTGGAAGTGTCTTGGGTATGGGTGTCGTGGTCGGCAGCCTCTCGGCGGCCGTGCTCGGTCCCGACCCCGTCGTCATGGAGCACCGCGCTGAGGTGACCCCCTCGGTCTCGGTCGTCGCGGAGGCCGGTCCGGTCGCGGGCGGCTCCGCTTCGTCTCAGGCTCAGGGAGGCGTCGTCACGCAGGCCGCGACCGAGCTCTTGCCCCCGGGCAAGGCGGCGCTCGCCGCCAACGCGCTGACCTTCGGTCCGGCCGCGGACGGCTCGAGCGGCTACGGCTTCGAGCCCGATCCGATCGGGACCAAGATCGGCGGTCACAAGCTCGCCGCCGACAACGTCGACGCCCGCGGGCTGAGCTTCGACGCGAGCAGCAACACGCTGCACGTGCTCGACGCGAGCCGGCGCTCGATCTTTAGCTACGCCTACGACGCGGCGAACGAGAGCCTGGGCGCTCCGAGCGAGTGGAGCCTGCCCTCGCTGGGCGGGGTGAGCTGCACGAACGCCCGCGGGCTGGCGCGCACCTGCGAGGGCGGGCAGGAGGTGTTCTACGTGCTCTCCTGGGCCGGCGCGGTCACGACCAAGGTCCCCCTCGCGCAGCAGTCGCCGGCGCTCTTGTCCCAGGGCGGCGACCTCGTCGCGAGCAAGGTCGCTCGCCTGTGGCGCTTCGAGCCGGCCACGGGCTGCACCAGCTACGTCGACCTCAGCGCGGGTCCCTACGGGATCGGCGCCAAGGAGGTCCTCGGGCTCACGGCCCACGAGGGACAGCTCTACGTCAGCTTCGACCCCACCGGCTACCTGAGCTTGCAGAAGCGCGTCCGCCGCGGCGTGCTCCGGCTGGACCTGGCAGACTGGTCGCTGCTCCAGGCGGGCAGCGAGCTGGCACGGATCAAGCACATGCCCTGCTCGGGGCGCGTGGTCGAAGAGGACGACGGGGTCGAGGTCGTGAGCGCCTCCTACGGGCTGTGCGTGGTCCACGTCGAGGGCGTGCCCTACCTCTACGGCAGCGTGGGCGAGAAGGACCTCTACGCGGCCGACCTGGCCAGCGGGCGCGGGCTCTTCTCCTTCGGCCGCCCGAGCACCTCGGGGACGCGTGAGGACCAGAGCGTGTGGGGCCTGACCTTCGGCGCGGGCGCGCTCTGGGTCGCGACCCGAGTCGAGGGCGCCGACCGGGTCGAGCGGGTCAACGTGACCAGCGGCCTCGACACCCCCGAGCTGGGCGAGCGGAAGATCCGCGCCCTCAGCATGCGCGTCGCCTCGACCCCCGAGTCGGCTTTCCCGATCGACCGCGGCGTCGTGCGCCACAACTTCTGCGAGCCGCGCCGCGACCGTCACCAGGGCTTCGACGCCACCTCGCTGCGCGTGATCAACGAGGCCGGCAGCAACGCCGAGGTCCTCGACGTGGCCCTCAGCGTGGCCAGCGACCCCGACGCGACCCAGCACCTGACGCGGGTCCGCTACACCGGCACCTCCGAGCCCTACTACGCGGCGCGGGTCGAAATGAACACCTGGGCCCGGGATCAGCGCCACTTCGTCTACCCGCACCGGGTCAGCAAGGCCGACGCCCCCGGTGACGGCTACACCAGCGACGACGAGACCCTCTACGAGCTGAGCGACACCCACGCCTACGCCTGCTTCGTCCAGCGCGTGCGCGACCATATCGAGGCGGTCTACGGGGTGCCGGCCGACATGGAGAACCCCTACTGGGCGGCGCGCAACGTGGTCGAGTACATGCTCGAGACCTACCACTACCCCAACCACGACCTGGGCTACCGCAACCCGAGCGACCCGGCCAGCGGCCACTTCGAGAACAACCCCGCCAGCCGCAAGGTCGCCCTCTCGGCGGGCCCCCGCGACGGCGACGAGATCATCTCCTGCTCGCCCTCGAGCGTGCTGGTGGCCGGCGTCATGCGCCACCTGGGGATCCCGGCCCGCTGGATCGGCTCGACCCACCAGCGCTCGACGGGCGGTAAGGGCGAGGAGCACTGGGACCTCGACGGCGACGGCTTCATGGGGGAGGACGAGGAGGCCGAGGGCGCCAACGGGCACCGCTGGGCCGAGGTGTGGCTCGGGCCCCACTACGGCTGGCAGCTCTTCGACGGGACCCCGAGCGAGCCCACCGACGCCAACTACGCCGAGGCGCCCGACCCCAAGGCCCAGTGGAAGTTCATGGGTGAGTGCGCTGGCCCGGTCGAGGACCACCGGCTCGTGCTGACTACCTCCTCGGGCAAGTTCCTCGCGACCTTCGTCGACTACGAGCCGGCCGCGGGGATCGGCGGCGACCAGCGCTACAACCTGCGCGGCCGCTACGAGCACCCCGAGCTGTGGAAGTCCTCCAGCCACCGGGTCCGCTTCAGCAACCCCTGCTCGCTGGAGCTCACCGCCACGGGCACCTACTTCGGCCGCACCGTCGAGGCGAGCTGGACCCTGAGCGGCCCCTGGAGCCTCGACCCCGAGGCCGAGTTCGACCTGGTGCTCGAGCGCTACACGGCCCGCAACGGCGACCTGGAGGAGACGACGACCGTCGAGCGGCGGATCGCCTACGACGCGGGCAGCTTCGCGGCGGACCTCAGCGGCGAGCCCGCCGGCTGGTATCGGCTCAAGCTGGTCAAGCGCGGCGACTCGGCGACCGGCGGCCGCAGCGGCTGGTTCCAGCTGCGCGACCTCCAGGCGGGGCGGCTCGACAACCCGCCTTCGCTCCAGCTCGACTCGGGCTCGCAGCCCAGCTACCCCGGCCAGCAGGACCCGCCCTCGCTGCAGCTCGACTCGGGGCAGGCCAACAAGTAGCCACAGAGTCAGCAGGGCCAGGCGGGAGGCGGAGCGATCGCTCCGCCTCCCGTTTTCCTTGGGGGGGCCGCTGCGCGGACCCCCTCGGCCCGTCCTTCCGTCTCGTCCTTCCGCTCCAGCCCGCTGCGCCCGAGTCAGCCATTGACTAGATTCGAGCCATGCAGAAGGAAGGCCTGAAGCCGCCTCCCGGCCCCGCGCCGGAGCCCGAGCCGCGGGAGGACGTGCGGGCCGCGCAGAGCCCGACCCGCTGCCCCTACTGCCACGACTCGATCTCGCTCGGCGAGGAGGGCTGGGTCGCCTGCGAGGGTTGCCTGGCCAGGCACCACCAGGCCTGCTGGGGCGAGGCCGGCGCCTGCTCCGCCTGCGGGGGCCAGCGCTCGCTGGTGCGCGAGGCCGGTCAGCAGGCCGCCGCTTGGGAGGAGCGCCTGCGCCAGCTCTCGCACGACGCGGGCTTGCCGAGCCAGGTCGGCCAGACCTGGAGCCGGACCCCCTATCCGCTCCCCCGCCCGGAGGAGGGAGGGACCGCTCGCGCCCTCTTCGGCGCAGGGCGCTGGGCCGTGAGCGAGCGGCGGGTCGAGGTCTCGCTCCCGCCCGAGGCCGCGGGCACCTGGGCGCTCGGCCAGGCGGCGATTCACCTGGAGCGCGACGAGGAGGGGCGGACCCTCCTGCGGGTCGGCTTCCATACGGGGGACCTGATCGGCGCGCTCTACGGCGGCCTGGTCGGGGGCCTGGGCGGAGGGATCGGCGGCGGGGCGAGCGTGTTCCCCTCCCAGTTCGGACCCGCCTGGACGGCGCTCTGGGTCGTGGGCTGGTTCGCCGTCGCGATCGCGCTGGCTCGATTCTTGACGGTGCGCGCGGCTGCCGCGCGGCTGCGTTCCGTGGAGGCCCTCGCCGAGGGCCTCGTGGCAGAGTTGGGGGGCGCGCCCCCCGCCGAAGTGGAGGAAGCATGACCGACCCCGTCTCCGAGGGTCAGCTCTGGAGCGTGACCCGGCGCGTGATCGACCAGCTGACTTACGCCGGACACATGTTCACGGCCCTCGACGTGTCCAACGCCGTCAAGCAGACCCTGTCCTCGGTTCGCCACCGCCAGGTCAGCCCGCTGGTGCGCGAAATGTTCGACGAGGGCGCCATGGGCGAGGACTACGAGCGGACCACGATCGAGGTCTACGCCGGCGGGCGGAAGGCCAACAGGACCACGGCCTTCCTCTACCACCTCGAGGAGCTGGACCCCGAGGACTACACCAACCGAGATCAGGTCGCGCTGGCTCCGGTCAGCGCCGCCGTCGGTGACGACACGACCCTGGACGGGAGCGTCGACGAGCTGAGCCTCCAGCCGGGGCAGGACGGGAGGCTCCGGATCCCTCGGCAGCTGCTCGAGCGGGCCGGCGTCGACACCGACCAGGTCCAGGTCGACCAGATCGCCCCTGGCAAGCTCGCCCTGAGCGCGCTCCCCTTCGGTCAGGTGCCGGGGGGCCTCGGGCTGCTGGTCTACGTGCACCCCAGCCACCTGCACGTGGGGCGGAGATACCTGAAGCACTTCGACTCCAGCCAGCCCGTCACCGCGATCGCGGACGCCAGCCAGGGGTGCCTTCGCTTGGAGGGTGCGCCGCCTGCTGCGGGGTGAGGCTGATCGTCTTGCAACCCTCTCGCAGCCTGGTCCGCTGCCAATCCTTCGAGTTGACCGGTCTCGCTTCCTGACTGGTGCGCTTGTCTACGGTCCGGTTGACTTTGCGCGCCAATGCTGAATACAAGCCCCGCGGTCGTCCACGACCGTAAGCTCCCACCCCGGTTGCACGAGGTGCATGTCTCGGCAGAACGACTCGGCCTCCTTCGGCGAGGCGAAGACCTTGAAGAGTGCCCTGCTGTCTCCAGAGGCCCACTCACCTTGGGGGTTGAGCAGGACTCCCGTGGCTGGGTCGCAAGCGAAGACGCCGTAGTGGCCTGGAGGAGGGTGAGTGCTCATGGTGCAGGACCTGCAGGACGCGATCGAGCTGATCGTAGACGTATACGAGCAGCATGTCCCGCTGCAGAAGGCCTCCATTCGCCCCATTCGCGGCAGGTCAGGATCTCGGGCCTTTCGTGGCCCAGAAACGGAAGCGGCCCGCTCGCAGAGCGAGCGGGCCGTCTGGGTCACGAGCAGAGGCGGGTGGTTAGTCCGCGAAGACCTCGTCCACGCTCTTGGCGTCGAGGAGCCGGGTGCCCCAAGCGTCGAGCTGCTCTGGCGTGGCGTCGTCGAGGTGCGCCCGACTCAGTTCGGCGAGAGTCTCCTCGGTGAGCTTGAAGCGATGCTTGAGTTGCTTGAGCAGCAGGCGACGCTCACCCTGGAGTAGGCCAGTCTCAAGTCCTTCGCGGCGAAGTTGATCGGCGGCAGTCACAGCGACCTCCTGGATCTGTGGCTCGAGGGCAGAGCGCATGACGTCGAGCACGCTCTCCGCCTCGGCTGAGGACACGTTGAGTATATACGTGAAGGCCGAGATCAGATCGTCGCGATCCTCGAGCCGGTTCAGCCAGCGGGCGGCGACCTGGCGCACGAAGTCGAACAGCTCGGCGTCCCCGTCCGCACCATGGCGCAGGAGGAGCAGCGACACGGTGGCGAAGGGCGGCACGGCTCGCGCTTCGATCTCCTCGTCCGTCGTGCGGCGCAGGTCGTCGACGCGGTAGCTCAGGTTCGGCAGCAGCGGGAGCAGCTGCTCGGGGTCCGCGGGGAGGTCGAAGAGGTCGTGCAGTTCGGTGGGAGCGCTCCAGACCTCGCTGCCGTTGTAGAGGAGCACGGGCACGATCGGCGGGACCTGGCGCGCGTTCGGGTGCTCGCTCAGGTAGTCGTTCAGGACTCGCCCGGTGTAGACGTAGAAGCGCGCCGCCATGATCGGGTCCACGCGCCGCTGGTGCTCCAGCAGCACGTAGAGAATGGCCTCGCGGCCGGCGTAGTCGACGGTGTAGACGAAGTCGGCCTGGCGCTCGCTCAGCGCGGGGTCAATGTAGTTGCCCTTCTCCAGCTTCAGCGAGCTGAGGTCGAGCTGGCGGACCAGGCCCTCGGGCAGGACCGAGGCCAGGTAGGCCCCCGCCAGCTCAGGC
>MDTG01255226.1_pt1 | contig 15750 bp, 14 predicted proteins | sample 811421 | NCBI WGS metagenome assembly MDTG01 (sample SAMN05326645, study PRJNA326480) | marine metagenome | isolation source: seawater | place: Pacific Ocean: South East | collected 2011 | reverse complement strand
TTTTATTCAGAAAAAAGAAGGTCAAAGTAAAATTAAACTTGCTTCTCAAGATTTAAGAAAAAGGTGGAAAATGAAACAAGAAAAATTAAGTCCTAATTATACTTTTAAAATAGAAGAGATTATCAAAGTAAAATGAAAAGAAATAAACTTATATTTTTAAAACCAAGAAAGGGTATTTCATTAGGTCAATGGTTCATTGAACAAGGTATCTCAGCAGGCTTTCCTTCACCAGCTGATGATTTTAAAGAAATTAGAATTAGTTTAGATAGGGAACTAGTAAAAAATGAGGAATCTACTTTTTATGCAAGAGTAAGTGGGGATTCTATGATTGAGGCAGGACTAGATGATGGTGATTTAATAATTATTGACAGAAGTTTAAATCCTGAAAATAATAAAATTGCAGTGTGCTTTTTAGATGGAGAATTTACTGTTAAAAGATTAATAAAAAGGGGAAATAAATTATATCTAAAACCTGAAAATTCAGGATATAAAGAAATTAAGATTGAAAATGAAAATGAACTATTAATTTGGGGAATAGTAACATATGTAATAAAATCATTAAAGTAAAATAACTAAAGTTCAATTAAAATATTAACTATACGATAAGCTGTTTTCCCATCCCAAAGGTCTGGAATCCCTCCTTTTTTCCAATCTCCAGAAAATAATTTTTTTAATGTAGGAGCAATATTTCGTGGATCTGTCCCGATTAGTTTGTTTGTTCCAATTGATATTGTCTCAGGACGCTCTGTATTGTCTCTCAAAGTTAGACATGGTACTCCCATAACTGTCGTTTCTTCTGTAATTCCACCAGAATCAGTAATTACAGCAAATGATCTTTCTACTAAATAATTAAATTCTAAATAGCTCATCGGATCTACCATATGAAGTCTTTCATGAGATATTCCAAGTTTGTTCAAAATTTTTTTTGTTCTCGGGTGAACTGGAAATATCAAAGGGAGTCCTTGAGTATTATTCAAAATCTCTGTGATAAAATGTTTGAGCTTTGTACTCTCATCTACATTTGCTGGGCGATGCAGGGTTATTACAAAATAACTTTTGGTTTTTAAATTTAATTGATCATATAAAAAAGGTTTGATAAACCTTGATTTATTTGCAAGAAGTGTGTCTATCATACAATTACCAACAAAAAAAATTCGATCATTGGAGTACCCTGATTCTCTAAGATTTTTGTTAGCATATTCTGAGGTTGTAAAGAAAAAATTAGTTATCGAATCTGTAACCAAGCGGTTAATTTCCTCAGGCATATTCCAATCATTTGATCGAATACCAGCTTCAACATGAGCGACTTTTACATGAAGCTTTTGAGCTGTAATTGCACACGCCATTGTTGATGTAACGTCTCCAACAACAAGAACCAAGTCGGTTTTATTATTTTTTAAGTACTCTTCAAAGCCTGTCATAATTACACTAGCTTGTTCTGCTTGTGTTCCACCACCCGAATTTAAATTAGCATCAGGTTTTGGAATATTTAACTGTTCAAAAAAATGACCTGACATTTTGATATCATAGTGCTGACCAGTATGAACTAGGGAGTAGTTTATGTTGGTGCCTAAAGATTTTCTTCTTTTAATTTCATGAATAATTGGGGCAACCTTCATAAAATTTGGTCGTGCACCCGCAATAATTGTGATATGATTCATTAGTTAGTAGTAATTGTTTTTAGAATATTTAATGCAATTTTCTTTCTATCAAAAGATACAGCTAACCTTTCACATCCTGATTGAAAATTCTTGTATCTGGATTCCTCGATTATCATTTTACATTTTTGTATAAAATCTATTTCATTTTCAGGTTTAAAGCAAATGCCAGCTCCAAAAAATTCAATAATTTCCTTTGTTTCTCCTTCGAGACCAAGCAGTATAGGCTTTTTCAATGCAGCTGCTTCAAATATCTTACTTGGTATTACTGTTTTAAAAGTATCGCTTTTTCGTAAATTTACCAACGCAACATCAATTAATGAAAGATACCTAGCTATTTCATGCTTAGATATAAATGGTATGAAAGTTATATTTGTTAATTTAAGTTTTATAGATTGCTTTATCAAATTTTCTTTTTCAGCTCCTTCTCCAATAAATACAAAATGTGCCTCAGGTAAATATTTGTTTAATTTCGCAAGGGAATTTAATATAAAAGACAGACCGTGAGCCATCCCTAGGGTTCCAATGTATGCAAATACTTTTTTATCAATTAATTGAGGATAATTTTTTAGAAGTTTTAGGTCCTTAGATCTCGACTTAAAAAAACTAAGATTTACTCCATTCTTATGAACATGAATTTTTTCTTTATTAATACCTTTTAAAATAATTTTCTTCTTAAATGAATCCGTTACAACAATGATTTTTTTTGCTGAAATATATAGCTTCAGTTCAATCCATTCAAGAAATTTATACGTAGATCCTTTTTTAATTGCACCAACCGCAACAATTGATTCTGGCCAAAGATCACGAACCTCCATTATCCATGGTTTAAATTTAAAAAATGACAACCAACGTCCAGCCAATGCTGTAAAGAACTGGGGGGATGTAGCAACTATAATGTCTGTTTTTACAAATAAGCCAATAAAAAAAGCCATTACGGCATATGAAATATAATCAAGAATTCTTTTAAAAAAACCTTTGTTTGGAGCAATATATGTCCATACTCTTATAATTTTTATTCCATTTATTATTTCTTTGGAGACTAATTTATTTGAATAACCCTTGTAAATTTCACCATGAGGAAAATTAGGATTACAAGTAATAACTGTTACATCATATCCGCGTTTTACCCACTCGGTTGCGTGTTCAAATGTTCTAGTTGCTGGGGCATTAACTTCTGGAGGAAAATTATCCGATAAAAATAAAATTCTTTTAACTAAGTTCATATATTGTTGTTTTCATCTCATCAATACAAGGATATTTAATAACCTTAGCTTTTTTCAATTGATTAAATCCCATTGCATAATTATAATTTTCAATTTTAATTTTATTTAATTTAGAAAGATTAGAATCAAATTTTAAAATCAATGAGTTATTTATATTGTATTTACCATTTTTAATTTTGCTAATTTTTACATCAGGATGAAAGTGGAATCTTCCTACAACCTTTCGGTTATTTTTTCTATTACTTAAAACCACGTTATCAATAATTGACATGGATGATTCACCAGATAAAATCTCACGACTAACCTTGGATCCACTAAATCCATTGTGATAGGCTTTAATTTTTGTTTTATCATATTCAATTATAACTTTTGCTCGATTTCCTACTCTAAAACCAGACCATACATCACTAGAATTTAATTCATCAATGGTTAAACAGTTATGACTTTTAGTAGATCGCTCAAGTAATCTAATACTATTTTTTTCATAAGTACTTACACCTTTATCAACAATTATAGGTTTTCCATAATGAAAAAATTCAAAATTTAATTCATCAGCATGTGAATGACCTGGTTGATAGTTAGGGCCTATAGACCCTATGTTAAATATTATCCTAAAGTTTTTATTTCTAATAATTCTATACCCAGAGTTACTCATCAAACAAGGTGAATTTGGGTAAGAATCAGCTAACAATGATTTTGAATACATAAGTAACTTGTTTAACGGAATAGCAACATCGTAAACGCTATCCTGCATCATCGGTAATCTATCAAGATTCAACCAATTTAAGGCATATGCAACCATTTTTGCAGCATAATGATCAAGAAAAGTTTTAAAATTATCATTATTAGCTTGTGCAAAATTTAAACTATCCAATAATTTTTCTAGAATTATACAATGGTACATTGGACTTCTTTCGTAGTGCATACCGTCTTTTAAAATTTGTTCATGCAATTGTTCTCTAATCAAATTTCTTCCAGATTCAATATAAATAGTTTTGTTAGTTACAATACCACCTATGTAGAGGGCAAAAGCATTTTCTAATAAATGATTAGCTAAAAGATGATATTCTAACCTTTTTTTCAACATTTTAAGGTCCATTAAAATTTCATCATATAACCAAGATTTTTTTATGTTCCATTTGACAACAAACTTAGCTATGTTGACAATTCTAATTGATGTAGGATATGGATCTATACCAACAGAGTTATTATGGACAGATTTGTAAAATATACTTAAACTTTTCAAGCCTGTTTTTAAACTCATATTTTCTTGTGATAGCCAGTCAAAGTAATTTAAATTATAAGACCATAACAATCCATAGTCTTTATAACACCAATCAACTTTATTTTTTAAAAATGAATGTGATATATTGAGAAAATAAAAAAGGTAATTATTCTTGTTTACTTTAAGAGATTTTTTTTTTAATGGATATGGTTTTAATGATAATGAATGAAATTCACCATTTGATGAAAAAACTGATCTTTTCTTAGGAATCAATTTATACTTCAATCTATAGTAAAATTGATTAAACCTTAAATATTTTAAAGTTTGATAAAGCCTAATTATTTTATTGATATCCATTTACCTTCAACCAGAGAATCTACAGAAGCTAAAGTAGCTTTTGAAGTATTAACTACCTCATCCCAAGGTATTATTGGGCCAGAAGCATTCTCAACTGAGTATAATAATTTTTTAAACTGATTAAAATGGCCTTTATCTTGACTAGTTCTCTTTGATGAGAATCCTTTAACGCCGTATCCTGTTAGTTTTCTCCAATTATCTAATATCAAACTTGAATTATGTTGATGAACTTCAATTCTCTCTTTGGAATAAGTTTTCGAACCATTTGAAAAATAATTAATTACTGCATTACTTCCATTTTGATATTTTAAAATTATAGTGGCATTGTCTGTGTTTTTTTTTGGATTTCTATCCATAGAACTCATACAAACTTCAACCACTTTTGATCCTGTAAAAAAAGTACACAAATCAATAAAATGACATGCTTCACCAATTATTCTTCCTCCGCCTTTATTTAAATCATGTACCCAAACATCATGAGGAATAAAACCAGCATTCATAGTTGCAACAATATTCATTTTATTGGTGGAAAGTCTTTTCTTTAACTCTGTTGCTAAAGGAGCAAATCTTCTATTAAATCCAACTGTTAACCATCCTTTAGATTCTTTATATGCAGTCTCAACTCTTTTAAGACCTTCCCAAGTAGTTGATAAAGGTTTTTCAACAAATACATGTTTATTGTTTTTTAAAGCTTCACATGCAAACATTGAGTGACTTCCATGTTGCGTAGCTACCAAGACAGTATTAATTTCATTATCTTTTAATATGGATTTATAATCAGTAGTGCTATTTTCTATAGAAAATTTTCTAGCTTGTATTGTTCCGCTTAGACCTTTTGAACTGGCTATGCTTTTAATTTGAGCTCCAGCTTTTTTCAAATTGGGTAAAATAGTAGAGCCTGTAAAATTACCAGCTCCTATTATTCCTATTATAGGCTTAGAAAAATTATACTTTTTAGGCTCAGTAATCTTTAAGATATCTGACTTTATACCTTTTTTTGATTTATTATATACTAATATTGAAGCAATACTATTTGACTTACCTATATTGTCGTAAATCGTATGATAATTATCGAATTTGACTTTTTCAGTAATTAAAGTTTTAACATCTAACAAATTATTTGACAAAGAATTAAGTACTGTCTCAAAATTTCTCTTTTCAGTCCAACGAACAAAAGGTAATGGATAGTCATTTCCTCCAGCTTCATAATTAGAATCATATCGACCAGGACCATACGAACAAGATACTTGAAAAGATAGCTCCTTCTCATAAAAGTCTGATCTATTAATATTCAAACCAACAACACCTACAAGAACAATTCTCCCTCTTTTACGTGACATTTTTGCTGATTGACTAATGATTTCGTTTGTAGGATTAGATGCAGTAATCAGTACTGCATCACATCCTACATGGTTCGTATTTTCAAGAACGTATTCAATTTGTTTAATTCCATTTCCAGGATTTACAGAATCAATGCCAAAAGACTTTGCTAATTTTACTTTGCTTTCATCAAAATCGAAACCTATTACATTGCAACCATTTGCTTTTAGTAATTGAGATGTTATTAATCCAATTAATCCTAAACCTATAACTACCACTGTTTCACCAAATGTTGGTTTAACCAACCTAATACCCTGAAGACCAATAGCTCCAATTACGGTGAAAGCAGCTTCTTCATCTGTAACATCATCAGGAATTTTAGACACAAGATTTTTGGAAACACTTACATATTCAGCGTGAGGACCATTTGAAGCAACTCTATCACCGATCTTAAATTCTAAAACATCACAGCCAACTTCAACTACTGTGCCTACATTACAATAACCAAGGGGAATTGGTTGTTGCAGCTTATTTTTTACAGCAGAAATCGTTGGTGCAAGACCATCACTCATGATCTTGGAGATAACTTCTTTTACCTTTTCGGGTTGTTGTCTTGCTTTACTAATTAAAGATCCTTTTCCAAATTCTACAAGCATCTTCTCAGTACCCAAAGAAACTAAAGATAAATTAGTTTTTATTAAAACATTTACTGAGCTACAAATAGGTTTTGGAATATCAATAATTGTAGTTTTTCCGTCATTTAAACTTTGAATTAATTGCTTCATTTTAATACCTTTTTTAATGCTTCAATAATTTTTAAATTCTCCTCAAAAGATCTGCTAGCTACTCTAATAAAATTACCATCTAATCCAATTTTATCAGAGCAATCTCTTACATAAATTCCTAAATCTAATAATTTACAGAACAGCTGCCAACTAGAAAACTTTTTTGACTCGATTAATGCAAAATTAGCTTTACTTGGGTATAGTTTTATGGTTGGTATAGTATTTATTTCGTTAAAAAACATTAGGGTATTCATTATGTATTTCTTTCTCACGATTTGATACTTTTTTTGAAAATCATCTGAGGATAAAAGTCTAAAAAAATAAAATGATAAACCTGAAATATTCCATAAATAACCATTTTTAAGCAGACTATTTACTCTTTCTTTATTCATTATTCCATATCCACACCTCAAACCTGCTACACCAAAATCTTTACTAAGAGACTTAATTATAATTACATTATTAAACTCTTTAATTAATTCAGACCATTCTACATTTTTCAGAGATGAATCTTCATATGCAAAATGTTTGAAGCTTTCATCTAAAATTATAGTTTCCAAATGTTTATTTTTATTTAAAAAGTCAACAATTTCTTTTTTATTTAAATAAGCTCCATTAGGATTATTGGGATTTATTAATACTGCCGAATCACATTTTCTTTCTTGAATAAAATCACTATATTTTTTTAAATCCAAAATATAATTTTCAGTTTTTGATAATTGATAATATTCAACCTCACAAATACCATCAGTATATTCATAATATGAGCTAAAAGTTGGTATAGGTAAAGCAATTTTTTTTCCACAAAATCTATGTAAAGCTGCCTGGATAATTTCAATCGCACCATTTCCTGCAAAAATTTGACGAGAATCAGTATTTTCAAAAATTGATATGTATTCTGCTATTTCTTTATTTTGAGGTGGATAAAATTCAAGATAATCTCTTATCTTATTTTTTTTAAGCACCTGGTTATTAAAATATTCCATAAATAGATCAGTAGCATATGGATTACTTAAAAAACATGCATCTACATCTATTTTATAATTTGTTTTTTTTAGTATAGTTTCAATCGATGGAGAATGAGTTCCACTTTTTTCTTTCAATTTTTGTAAAATTTCTATATCATTTTTCATAAATAATTCTTTTAGTTTTTCCTTCCGAAATTTTAATTAATGAATCAGTATTTGATATTGAAATTACAAAATTAGTATTGACTAATCTTGAGTTTAATCCATTAATAATTTCTTGTTTTCTTTGCTTTTTAAGTTTAGGTCCAGTGTATTTTAGGGTAAAGTGATCATTTTTGTTTATTACAATCTGCCATTCTAAAATTTCAGTGTAATACTGCATCATTGTATAAAAATTGACTGTAGGAATTTTATTCCCCTCACTATCTTTAATTATTTGATCACTTCTTCCTATTATATTTTTAATTATTAGCCCTTTTCTATTACAACTACACTTTAAATTTGAGTCAATAATTGCTAGATCACCTGTATCGTATCGGATCAGTGGCATTAAATCATTATTTAAATTTGTTCCAATAATTTTAAAAATATTTTTATTATTTGTTGCTAATAATTCGCAATATCCATATTCATTATAATTGTGAAGAAGATTAGATTCACCACAATTTCCAAACATTACTATTTGTTCAGCTAAGCCATAGTGGTTTCCTATTTTAACATTAAATACTTCCTCAATAAATATTCTATCTTCATGATTCAAAACTTCTGATGCAGTCAAAATAAATTTTAAAGTTGGTATAGTTAAATCATATTTTTTACAAAATGAAGCAAAGATTTTTATACTGCTTGGATAGCCTCTTAAATATTTGATATTTTTAATTAACATATGATTATAATATTTTTTCATGTTATCATCATTGAGATGAAAAGGACTGTAGTAATAAGTATTCAGAGGCCATGAATACTTTATTAAAGGCTCTCCTTGTTTAGGAGAATAACTTCTTATCATTCCGCAAGTATCTCTAAATTTATATCCTTGCCATTTCCAATGTCTGTAAATTACGGATTGTTCAACTATCCAGTGTTTCCAACTTATATAGGCTTTCATGGGTTTACCAGTTGATCCACTTGTATAAAAAATTTTATCAAAATATTTGGGTTTCCTGGTTAAAAATAAATCTGGGTTATTTTTAACCTCATCCTTACATAATATTGGAATTTTATTTAGATCTTCAATGGATTTAAAATCTTTTTTTACATTGAAGTGAATGGATTTAAATAATTTATTGTAATAATCAGAATTAGACGCAATTTCTAATAGATTTTTCAGTCGTTTAAATTGATGTTTTGATACCCATTCTTCATCATAAAATTGAGTTTTTTGATGAATAAGATAGTATAGTAAAATTCCAAGAAATTTTAAAATCATTTAAATCTAATAAGTATACCGTCTTTATTTATAATCCATGCTTTTTTTGAGGCATTCAACATTTCAAAATCATGTCTTGAGTTTCCATATGCTTCAAAAATCTCATAATTTCTGATGTATTTTTGAAGAAATTTAATTTTGTTTGAACCATTAATGTCCTCAAACCAATTATCATTTAATGAGTTTGCAATAATTTCCACATTATTATCTTGAATTATATTTTTTATAATTTCATAAATTCCAGCAGAAATAATCACAATCCTGATCCCCTTCTTTTTGTTGAGTTTAATTGAATCTAACAAGTTTTTGTTAAAATATTTTTTAAAAACTGTGTAATCAAGTGAATTTATATCGTCTATTTTTTTTTTTAAATATTTTATTCTGCTTCTTTTCAAGATCATATAATTACTATTTAATATCATTAGAAAAAAAGGAATTAAATGTTGTAAGTAGTAAGTTATCAAAAAGTGTATTTTACCCGAGGATAATATTTTAAATAAGTATTTAGTTGAATCTTTGGAAATAATAGTTCCGTCAAAATCATATAGAGCAAGTCTATTTTTTTTCATTTATTTTTAAAAATCTCTTTTTTAAGCTTTAAAATGTGGGATAAATCATTTGAAGTATATAAAACCATAAAATTATTTTCTTTTACATATTGTACAAATAATTTAATATTAAAATGAAACTTAGACATGACTCCAAATTTTGAATTTATTTTTAAATTATTATCATCAATATGACCCTGAAAAAAAGTACAATCACTAATATCAGCAAGGTTATATCCAGCAACTCCCTCAAACAATTCTTTTTTATATTTTTTTCTTTGATGATTTGGCTCATGATATAAACTAATTACTTTATTTTTTCCAAAATTTGTTTTCAATTTAAAATAACCGACTGGAATATCGTTTACAAGTCCAATTTTCTTCAAAATTTTAACAACATATAAGATACTTTTATATCTGCACTCACAATTAATTGAATTGAAAAGCCCTGATTTATGTATTATCGTAATATCATTTATTTTTCTTTGATGAATCCAATCTGATAATATCTTATTTGAATAACCATAACCATATAGATCAGCAGTATCAAAACTTTTTACTCCCAAATCGTAAACAGAATTCAAGATTTTTATGCCATTTGATCTACTAATATGGTGTATAGATCCTAATCCAAATATAATTTTATCTAAAATAGAATTCATCAAGATGTTTTTCAATTAAACAAAATACTGTTCCTGAGGGATTACTATAAGTACAGAATGGCAACATTAAAGTCCCAAAGCAGAAAATTCCATCTATTTTTTTCCCATCTATTGGTACTATTAGTTCATTTGAATCAATATTTGTAAAGTTAACAGGGTGATATGAATCAATAATTTTTTCGAATTTAATTGCATCTACTTTTGTTAATGTTGATTTTAAATTATAATAATTAATAACCTTTTTTTGAATCTGACATAATCTATTAAAACTTGTCTTATCTAATTTCCAGTCTATTCTTTTTTTTACAATATCAAAAATGGCTTTTTGTTTTTTTTCAATATCACATATAAGCCTCCATTCTCTGTAGTCGATATAAATTTCCTTCTTAAATAAATAGCTATAAATAAAATTCATCATAAATTTTAATTCGCTAAAAAATGATTTTTTTTCTGTTTTATTAATTTTTGTCCCAGGGTAAAGTATTTTTTTTAAAAATTGAAAAAACCAAGTCTCCTCATTAAAAACTAATGAAATAAATCCCTCTTTAAATATTGGATACCTAAGTGTACGTATTGATTGACCTGATACTTTAATATTAATTTTATTTCCAAAAATATTTGGTTTTTCGTCTTTAACTGTAACTAAAGGAACACTAATATGGTCTGTAAAGTTTATTAAACTAGATTTAATAAGATTTGAATTATATAAAATTTCAGCAATTTCAAAACTTCCTGTTGTCAAATAAACTCTATCGTAGGATGCAATTAAATTGTCTCCTCTGTCAAAAATTGAAAAAGTTTTATCATTATTTTTAATTATTTTTTTTATATCATAAAACTGTATAGTTTTTGGCTTAGAGTAATTAAGAATGGATCTTTTTGTAGATTTTAACCAATAACCACTAATTAGGTTATTTTTATTGGTATCATTATGATTAATTCTAAAAAAATCTAAAACATTTTTTTTAAATTTTTTGCATATAAATTTAATGTTATTACCCAATATGGTATCAAATTTATTTTCATCCAAAAAAACTAGTTGACCACCCCAAAGATTAGATGTTCCACCTGGGCCAAAAAATCTACCCTTAGATGCTCCCTCATATTTTCCATTTGATCTGATTTGTTTTTTTACATGTATTTGAGATTTATTTTTTACTCTTGAAACCTCATAAACATCTATTTTAAGTTTATTTAGATTTTTTAATTTCGAGTATAAATAACCTCCGTATAGGCCATATCCAACAATAGCTACTTTCATTTTTTAAAACCAATTGCGTGAGAAAAGTCAGGAAATTGAACCTTAAATCCGTAATTCCTTAAAAAAGAAGCTACAAACTTATTTGGACTTTTGTAACCATTTTTATTTAAAATTGAATTATGAATCTCAATTCCTATTTTAAATAAACTTTTATTGCTCAGTGTTTTTTTTGATCCGTTAAGTACTTCAATTTCATAACCTTCGACATCAATTTTAATTACATTAGGAATAATTTCATATTTATCACAGAAATCATCCAAAGAGTACATTTCAACTAACTCATCTGATTTTTCATTAACTGAGCTATTAACTCCTTCATTTTCATTTATACTATTGAATCCTATCTTACAAGATTTATTTCCTAATGCAGCATTAATTAGTGTGACATTTTTATTATTTCCAAAAGATTTACATAAATATTTAAAATTGGATTTATCTGGCTCAAAAGCATATATTTTACAGCCTAAATCAAGGTAATTTTTTATATAATGTCCCCTATTGGCCCCAATATCAAAAAAAACATCATTAGATTTAACATCTTTAATTAAAGCTTTGTCAAATTTTTTTTCATAAGTACTCCCAAATAAAATTTTATAAATTATTGGATTTAATCCCAAAGTTCTACCAATTTTTCTTAATATTTCTATCATTATTTTTAATTTTTAATTCGATAATTTTCAAAACTAATATCCTTGACCAAATCCATTCATTTAGACCTTTAAAATTTTTTATTGAAAAATATCTCACAAATAAAAAAATTCTAAGTAACAAATAGCGAAATGGTATATGAAAAAAATATTTTTTCAAAAACATTTTTCTTTGCATGGGGTTTCCTAATATTTTAGGCTTGAATGCTAAATCTCTATTCTCAATGAAAGTTATAGCCTCCAAGTCTGAATATTTCAATTGTTTAAAAATCCATTCATTTAAATCTAAATCATCTAGGTGATGCATTACCCCTTTCAAAAACTTAATTTTACCTTTTACCACTGGATGTTCATTAACTAACACATTAGTGAATTTGCAAGATCCATTTTTCCAAATTCTTAATACTAAATTGCTTGCTGGTGTTTCAAGTTTATTAAAATATAAATTTCTTTTAATTAAAGCACCTCTATATTTTGTTTGATTTATAAATTCTTTTATTTCTTTTTTAAGATTTCTGGATAATCTTTCATCTGGATCCATTTTCATAACCCAATCACTTTTACAAAAACCAGAATTTAAAAGATAATTCCATTGGTCTCCAAATCCTTTAAATTTATTTTGATAAAAATCTACTTTAAACTCACGACAAATTGCTTCAGTTTCATCGTTCGAAAAACTATCTAATACAACAATTTGATCTGCAATTTCACTTATATTAGAAAAAAAATCCCTTAAGTTATTAGCTTCATTTAGTGTTATACATGCAATTGTTAAACTAGACATAAGTACATTTCTTTTAAATTTTTTACTACACTTTGTTGACTAAATTTTTCATAAGCATAATTTTTTGCATTATTTGAATATTTTAAATAATCACTATCTGTCATTTTATTAGCTAATTCTAATTTTGAAATAAAATCTAGTTGATCGTTGGCTTTATATGTGAAACCTGCACTATAATCTTCAATATCTTTCCATGGAAGAGCGTCAGAGACTATTACGGGTGTGCCTTGAATTAAACTTTCTAATATTACAATTCCAAAATTTTCAGAAAAGGACGTCATTACCAAAAACTTACTTTTACTTATGGTTATATTTTTACTTTTTACAGTTAAATTATTCATAAATTTTATATTATTACTTTTGAAATGATTACATAATTTGATTGAATAATCACTATTTATTGGACCGTAAACTTCTAAATTTAAATTCTTCTTTTCATTAAATGTTTCTAAAAGAAATTCAAGATTCTTTATTGGATGAAGCCTGCCAATCCAAATAAACTTATTTTCAAAATCATTTTTGTTGTTAAAATTAATATCATTTGAATTTATGCAGTTAGGTACATTAAATATCTTTGCATTTTTATATATCCTTAAGATGTCTTTTTTTTCTTGATCACTTGTGGCATGAAAAGCATTGACTTTATAGAGAAGAATTTTTATGACATTAAGCAATATTTTTTTAGTAAAATTTTTTCCTTGTTTTAAGGCCTCAATAGCAAAGGAACCACGTGGAGATAAAACAACTTTAATTTTAGAAAAAAAAGCTATAAATAGTATGTAAAAATGGAAATACAACCACATTCCATGAAGATGTATAATATCTATACTTTTTCTTTCTTTCCATATTTTTTTAGTAAAACTCCAGCTAAAATAAAATAGTTTTTTTCTTGGTTTAAAACTTTTTATATGTTCTGGTAAAGTCTCACTAGAACTAAATGTCCATAGTTCTAATGTAAAACTATTTTTTTGATATTTTGAGAATCCATCAACTATACAGTTAACAGATTGAGTTGGACCACTTTCAGCAATATTAATATCTCCAATCAGATGAATTATTCTCATTTATAAATTTTTTTTAATTCAAATTGTTTTTTAATAAATTTTATAAAGCTAAATTCTCCAATTTCGTTTAGCCAAATATTAATTGGTATTGCAAATCCAGTTTTTTTTGATTTCAAAATATTTTTGGAAAGTTTATTTTCTAAAATTTTTGATAATATATTTTGTTTACCAATTTTACTAATTTGTTCAATGTGAGGAGAAAGCTTTGTTAACAAATCCAGATCTACAAATGGTGTTCTCAGTTCCACTGAATGAGCCATACTTGCCCAATCTGAATCCTTTAGTAATTGGTTTTTTAAATAATATGAAATATCCATAAATTGAAGCACTGTACTATTTTGATTTTTAAATTTATTTTTCAAATAATGAAAATCGTTGATTAAGTCATTATTGTAGTTTAAACTTCTTCTAACCAGCCAATAATCTACTGGATTTTTAAAAGATTGTATTACATTCTGAAATTTTGGATTGGAAAAAAATAAATTCACTAATTTTTGAGCGCTATCTTGCATGAATTTGGGAAATAAGTTTATTATATTTTTAATAATATCATAATTGTGATAAAAGGTATAGCCTGACAGCATTTCATCTCCACCGCATCCACTAAGCACGACTTTTAGACTACACTTTTTTGCTGCTTTTGATGCATAATAAGTGTTTATACCATCGATAGATGGCTGATCCATTTTTCTTATAATATCATCTAAATCACTTAAAAATTCATCTTTAGTTACTAGATACTCATAGTGATTTATTTTTAACTCTTTTGCAATTTGTATAGCTCTATTTATTTCATTCTGTGGATGATTTTTAAACTCTTTAAATGAAATTGTTATTGCAGTTAAATTTTTAATTCCAATTTTTTTTAACGTTACTGCTAAATATGCAGAATCTAAACCTCCAGAAAGAAATAACCCAATCGGTACATCCGATACAGTATGTTTTTTCACACTTTCCTCCAATGTATTTTCAATAAGTTTTAACAAATCAATCTTCTTTAATTTGGTTTGTTTGGCGTTAAAGTATTCAGCTATAGATTTAGATTTTAAGGTTTTTAAGGATTTGGTTTCTAATGAATATTCAATTATTTCACCAGGTTTTACAGCTAATGCATCAGAGACTATTGTTTTTGGTTCTTGGATTGTTCCAAAATTTGTGAAATCTTTTTCATACCAATTACTAAAATGAGTCTTAGATCCTAATAATTCAATAATTGAAGAAACTTGTGATGTAAAAATAATTCCCTTATTTGATTTATAATAGTATAGTGGTTTAATTCCAAATGGATCTCTACAAGCTATGATTTTGTTCTGTTGTTTGTCATGAAATACAAATGCAAACATACCTCTAAGCTTATCAAAAAAACTAACTCCAAATTTCTTATAACCTTCAAACAGCACTTCAGTATCAGAACTTGTTGAGAATTTCACAGAATTCATTTTTAATTCATCTTTTAATTCTTTGTAATTGTAAATCTCACCATTATAAACCAACTCTAACTCTTTTGTTTTAAAAGGTTGATTGCTTCTCGATTCTAAATCTAGAATTGATAATCTTACATGTCCCATAAATGAATTAGAATCCGTGCTAAAACCTAAATAATCAGGACCTCGGTGACGTATAGATTCAAGAGAATGTTTTAATTTATCTAAACTTAATTCACTAAAACCAAAAACTGATATAATTCCACACATAATTTTATTAAATATTTCTTAGGAAATTATTAGATATTATTAATACAAATCAATTTGTTTACCTTGTTTTTTTAATTTATTGTAATGATTAATATCTCTTTTTTTAAATGGGATACATGGGT
>MDTG01407251.1_pt1 | contig 15751 bp, 16 predicted proteins | sample 811421 | NCBI WGS metagenome assembly MDTG01 (sample SAMN05326645, study PRJNA326480) | marine metagenome | isolation source: seawater | place: Pacific Ocean: South East | collected 2011 | reverse complement strand
TCCGCCCGGCCCTGCGCTTCTCGGCGCCATCGAGGCAGATGGGTGGCCGCCGAACGTTGGGTGCGTGTCGCGACCGGCCTCCGCACGTGACGAGCCCGCACCCCGCCGTCGCCGCCGCCGAGTATCGCAGCCGCGCTTGTCGTGACGATCGGGGCAGTCCGGTTCCGCATGTCTGAGCGACCGAAGGGAGCGAGTTCGGAGCCGGCCGTTCGTGGCGAGAAACGCAGGGAACCGGACCGGAGGCTGCGCCAGCAGCCGTAGGGCCGGCGGTGTCGCCCGGCAGCGTTTCTTGGTTACTTCTTGGGGCGCCCGATTGTCATGACAATCGTAACTCGCGAAAGCCGGCGAAGCCTGCGGCGAAACGGCTTTTGACTTTACACCGAACGACGCACGATTCATGTCAGACGCAAGAGCTTCAATTCGATTCATCAGCTTCATTCAAGAAGCCTCTGATCGCGTCGGCCACCGCCGCCGCATCAGTCAAGAACGGCGCGTGCGCCGCGCCCGGCACGCGGACCAGCCGACTGTTCGGCAACAACCGGTGGGTATGCTCCAGCGACGCCCACGGCACGAGCTTGTCGCGTCGCCCGCCGAGCAGCAGCACCGGGCATTCGATCTCGCCCAGCCGGCCGCTCAGGTCGGTTTCGGCCAGGTGCTTCAGCCCGGCCAGCAGTGCGGCCTTGTTCGGCAGTCCGTGGGCCGTCGCCAGCGATTTCAGCCGCTTGAGTTCATCGCGCTGATGGGCGCTGCCGTGGATTTCCAGTGCCAGGAAGCGATTGACGACCACTTCCGGGTCGGCGGCGAGCTCCAGCGCCATGGCCTTGAGCAGGCCGGCCTCGACGCCGTCGGGCCAGTGTTCTCGGGCGATGAAGCACGGCGTGGCAGAGACCAGGACAAGCCCGGCGAAGCGCGTCGGATATTTCAATGCGGCCTGCATGGCCAGCAGGCCGCCCAGCGACCAGCCCATCAGCCAGCTGCCTTCGGCCAAGTCGCGCACGAGACCTTCGACCAGGCTGTCGGCGTCCTCCGGCCAGGGCGTATCGCGGTTGCGGCCGTGACCGGGCAGGTCGATGCCGTGCCAGTCGGTCTCGGGCAGGGCGTCGATCAGGTCGCGGAAAAGTCCGTTGTGCATGGCCCAGCCATGCAGGGCGCCGATGGTGATCCGGCTCATGATTGCATCATTCCATGCATTCCAGAAGTACTCCGACCAGCCGGTCGATGTGCTCGGGGCCATGCTCGGCCGACAACGTGATGCGCAAACGGGCCGTGCCTTTGGGTACCGTTGGCGGGCGGATGGCGCGCACCAGGAAACCGGCTTCGGCAATGCGCCGGCTGATCTCGACCGCCCGCGCATTGTCGCCGATGACGATCGGCTGGATGGGCGTTGCCGAGTTCGACAGGGGCAGCGAACCGGCCCGCTGCCGGAAGCGTGAAATGTTCTCCGCCAGCCTCGCCCGCCGCCACGGTTCATCCCGCAGCAGGGCGAGGGCACGGGAGGTCGCAGCGGCCAGCGGCGGTGCCATCGCGGTGGAATAGATGATGCCGCGGGCGCGATTGGTCAGGCCGTCGATCAATGCGCGGTCGCCCAGTATGGCCGCGCCCTGCGTGCCCAGGGATTTTCCGAACGTGACGACAAGTGCGTCGATCTTGCAGGCATCCACGCCCAAATGCTCGAGACTTCCACGGCCGTTTTCGCCCAGCACGCCGATGCCGTGTGCGTCGTCCAGCCACAGGCCGATAACGTGACGGTCGGCCAGCGCCACCAGCGCCGGCAGCGGGGCCGGGTCCCCGTCCATCGAGAACACGCCGTCGGTGGCGATCCAGCGCGTGCGCTCGTCGATCCGGTCACCGGCATCGCAGGCGTCGGCGTGCCGGTACCTGAGGATGCGCGCGCCGGCGAGCCGCACACCGTCGTTGAGCGAGGCGTGGTTCAGGCGATCGGCCAGTATCCTGTCGCCACGATCGAGCAACGCCTGGCCCAGCGCCAGGTTGGCCTGGTAGCCCGATCCGACCAGGATCGCCGCCTCGAAGCCCAGCCAGTCGGCCAGCGAGGTCTCGAGTTCGCGGTGTTCCGCGGCGTAGCCGGTGACCAGTGCCGAGGCGCCGGCGCCCACCCGTTGTCCGGCCGCGCTCGCCATCGCCCGCGCCACTTCCGGATGGGCGGCAAGCCCGAGATAGTCGTTGCCGCTGAAATTGACCAGGCGTTGTCCGTTGCGTCGCACCGTGACCGCATCGACCGGTTCCAGCACCTCGCGCCGACGCTGGGCGTCGGCGGCCAGGCGATTCTCGTGATCCTGCGCCAGCCGCGCGGATACCGACCGACGCATCAGGTCGCTTCCGTGCGCGTCTTGTCCTGGTTGATGCCGAGCTTCTCGAACAGCCGCAGGTCGGCCTCGGCATCGGGGTTGCCGGTGGTCAACAGTTTCTCGCCGTAGAAGATCGAGTTTGCGCCGGCCATGAAGCACAGCGCCTGCAGCTCCTCGCTCATGTCCTCGCGACCGGCCGAAAGCCGGACCCGGGAGGCCGGCATCAGGATGCGGGCGACGGCAATCGTGCGCACGAATTCCAGCGGGTCGAGTCGCTCGGTGTCTTCCAGGGGTGTGCCCGGCACCCGGACCAGGAGGTTGATCGGCACCGACTGCGGGTGCTCGGGCAGGCCGGCCAGCTGGGCCAGCATGCCGATGCGGTCGGCGCGCGCCTCGCCCATGCCGACGATGCCGCCGCAGCAGACCTTCATGCCGGCTTCGCGCACGTGGGCGAGCGTCTCCAGGCGATCTTCGAAAGTGCGCGTGGTGATGATGTCCCCGTAATACTCGGGCGAGGTGTCGAGATTGTGGTTGTAGTAGTCCAGTCCGGCCTGCTTGAGGCGATCGGCCTGGCTTGCAGTGAGCATGCCCAGGGTCATGCAGGTTTCCAGCCCCTCCTCCCGCACGACCTGCAACAGCTCGATGACCTGGTCTATCTGGCGATCCCTGGGGCGGCGCCAGGCCGCGCCCATGCAGAAGCGCTCCGATCCGGCGGCTTTGGCCTTGCGCGCGGCCGCGCGAACCACTTCGACCGGCAACAGCTCCTCCTCTTCCAGCCCGGTGTTCCAGCGCACCGACTGCGGACAGTACTTGCAGTCCTCCGGGCAGCGGCCGGTCTTGATCGACAGCAGGGTCGAGACCTGCACCTCGTTGGGGTCGAAATGGGTCCGATGGACCTGCTGGGCGCGAAACAGCAGGTCGCTGAACGGACTTTCGAACAGCACCCGAACTTCGTCGAGCGCCCAGTCCCGTCGAACTGCCGGCGAAGGGGCGGGCCGCGCTTCGCGCGCGTCGGTGACCGGTGCGGATACCGTCATGGCAAGATGATTCCAGGTTGATTTTCGGGATTGACGAGACGCGCAATGAGAGCGGTGATCGGTGCAGCAATCAAAGCGGCGACTTCCAGGCGCCTAGTATCCGAATCCGGTGGGCGACTTGTCAACCTGAAAGACCGCCTGAAAGTCGACAGTGTGCTGAACGTGGTCTGGCCGCCGGTGTGCCTGGTGTGCGGCCAGGGCAGCGATACGGGCCGCGGATGCTGCAGCGGCTGCCGCGCCGACATGCCGGCAATGGAAGGGCAGTGCCGTACCTGCGGCATCGAACTGCCACGCACCGTCGAGGCCTGCGGCGAATGCTCAGGGAGGCCGCCGCCGTTCGATCGAGCGCTGGCCGGGTTCGGCTATCGCGCGCCGATCGCCTCGCTGGTGCAGCGGTTCAAGTTCGACGGCGACCTCGCCGCAGGGCGGGTGCTGGCGCGAGCGCTGGCCGAGCGGCTGGGCGACCTGCACGCCGATCGCCCCGACCTGATGATTCCGGTGCCGCTGAACTGGCGTCGCCACTGGCGCCGGGGATTCAACCAGGCCGAGTTACTGTGCCGCGACCTGTCGCGACACTTCGGCGGGCTGCCGTGGGCCGATGCCTTGAAGCGTTCGCGCGCCACCGTCACTCAATCGGAGTTGCCGGCCGATCGCCGCGCCGGCAACGTCAAGGGCGCCTTCGCGCTCGGTCGACTGCCGCCGGGGGTGCGTCACGCCGTGCTGGTCGACGACGTGATGACCACCGGCGCTACGCTGACCGAATGCGCCCGCGTACTCAGGCGAGCCGGCGTAAGGCGCGTGGACGTCTGGGTTGTGGCGCGGGCGTGACCGGGCAGAGGTCGTCTATTTGCTGAAGCCGCTGGACTCGATGACGGTGTTGACAAGCTTCAGCTTTTCGACGATGACCGGCGTGAGCACGAACGGGTAGGGGTCGGGCTGGTCCAGGCTGCGGTTGAGCAGGTTGATGTTGACGGCCAGCTTGACCCAGTGCTCGATGCGTTCGTCCATGTCGTCGGTGACCGCCTGGGCCGGCGCCATGCCGATGGCCGCCGCGGTTTCCAGCGTGTCGACGATCTGCAGCAGGTGGGCCCAGCATTCGGCCCAGTCTTCCCACGGGTGCGAACTGGCGTAGGCGCTGACGTAGTTGTCCTGCCAGCCCGCCTGCGCGCCTTCGTTGTAATAGCGGCCCAGCGCATCCTGGTAGTTTTCGCGCTCGTCGCCGAAAAGTTCGCGTACCCGCCCAAGCAACGGGCCGTTGCGCACCAGCCGGTCCCAGTAGTAATGGCCGCTTTCGTGGCGGAAATGGCCCAGCAGGGTGCGCTGCGCCTCGTTCATGGCTACGCGCATGCGCTCGCGCTGGACGTCGTCGGCCTCGGCGATGTTGATCGTGATCAGTCCGTTGGCGTGCCCGGTCATGATCTGCATGCCTTCTTGGTGATCCTGGAATTCCAGGCCACTGTCGTCGGAGTCCGACGGGTCGTCTTCCATGAACGCGAAAGCCAGGCCGGTCTGCGGCTCCAGGTCGCGCCCGACCAGGGGCAGGCGATGCCGGCGCAGGTCGTAGATCAAGCGCCGCTTGCGTTTTTCCACGCGCAGCCAGCGCTCGCGGTTGCCGGGCTTGTCGAGGTTGGGAATGATCTGGTTGAGCCGACAGGCCGCGCAATACGGGTTTGGGTCTTCCTCGGCCACCATCCAGTTGCAGGCATCCTGCTGGGCGTAGTTACGGCACTTTCGGTAGTGATGGCCGCGCGCTTCCGGCGCCAGGGCGACGAACCGGCCTTTTCGGTCGGGTTCGAACGCCGACAGCACGAGCTCCTCGGGCAGGAAGCCCAGCTTGCGGTCGCATTGCACGCACACGGTGTTTTCGAAGTACAGCGTGTTGCCGCAGGTACAGCGGAATGTCTTCATTCAGGGGCCGATCGGAACCAGGTCTGCGATATATGCTGCCCGATGTCGCCCAATTCAATCTGTATGCGGTCGATGAATTCGCTGAGCGGCTCGCCCTTGAGCCGGACCATGCGCGCCGAATCCAGGTGGCGCATCAACGCGGTGGTCGCACGCAGCGCGCTGTCGTCGTCACCCGGCAGATCGCTCAGCAGCGATTCCAGCGCCTTGAGGCAGAACATCGCCGAGCGCGGGAACAGCCGGTCGCGCAGCAGGAATCTCAGCACGTCGGGGCCGGCTACGCGCATGCGGACGTGACGGCGGTACATCTGGTAGCCGGTCAGCGATTTGAGCACGCTCATCCACTGGATGGATTCGAAAGCCGGGACGTCCTCGGCCTGTTCCGGCAGCAGGTCGTCGGCGCGCACGTCGAGAATCCGGGTCGTGACGTCGGCGCGCTCGAGGTAGCGGCCGATCAGGATGAAGTCGTAGGCGTGGTCCTGGCTCATCGTGCCCATCAGCATCCCGGCGATCTGCTGCGAGCCCAGGATCAGGTCGGCCAGCGATTCGTGCCGACGCCGCTTGGACAGGTTGCCCGAGATCTGTTCGGAGATGCGCAGGTAGAGCCCGTTCATCTGCTCCCAGACTTCGCGCGGGAGCAGGTCGCGGGTCGCGCGCATGTTGTCGCGCGCCAGTTCCAGCGCCGATCGGATGGAGCCGGGGTTGCGCTCGTCGGCGATCAGGAACTTCGCGACCTGGCGCTCGCTGAACTCGTCGTCGTAGAGCTCTGCGTAAAGATCCGCGGCGCCGGTGATGCGCACCAGCGGTTCCCAGCCCGGGGCGATGCGGCCCGGCAGGTCGAGGTTGAGGTGGGCGTTGACGTTGACCAGGCGCGCCAGGCCCTCGGCACGCTCCAGGTAGCGTCCATGCCAGTAGAGATGTTCGGCGAGACGTGAAAGCATCAGGACTTACCTCCCGCGCGGCCGGCCGCCTCGGTGTCGACCACCCAGGTGTCCTTGCTGCCGCCGCCCTGCGACGAGTTGACGACCAGCGAGCCGGCCTTCATTGCCACCCGGGTGAGTCCGCCGGTGGTGACGAAGGTCTGCTGGCCGGAAAGAATGAACGGGCGAAGATCGACGTGCCTGGCGCCGATACCGCCCGGCACCATGGTCGGGCAGGTCGACAGCGCCAGGGTCGGCTGGGCGATGTAGTTGCGTGGGTCTGCCTTGATCAGCTTCGCGAATTCGGCCTGTTCCTTTTTGGTCGAGTGCGGGCCGATCAGCATGCCGTAGCCGCCGGACTCGTTGGCCGGCTTGATGACCAGCTCGCCGATGTGCGCGAGCACGTACTTCATGTCATCGGGATCGCTGCATTTCCAGGTCGGCACGTTGGCCAGCTTGGGGGCCTCGTCGAGGTAGTAGCGGATGATCTCCGGCATCCAGGCATAGACGACCTTGTCGTCGGCCACGCCGGCCCCGGGTGCGTTGGCCAGCGCCACCTTGTTCGAGCGCCAGGCCCGCATCAGGCCCGGCACGCCGAGCAGCGAATCGGGCCGGAACACTTCGGGATCGATGAACGCGTCGTCGACCCGGCGGTAGATGACGTCCACCTGCTCCAGTCCGGCAATCGTGCGCATGAACACCTTGTTGTCGTCGTCGACCACCAGGTCGCGGCCTTCGACCAGTTCTACGCCCATTTGCTGCGCCAGGTAGGCGTGCTCGAAGTAGGCCGAATTGAATACGCCCGGGGTGAGCACCACGACGTTCGGGTATTCGACCGGCCGGGGCGACAGCGAGGCCAGCATGTCGAAAAGCTGGGCCGGGTATTCGTCCACCGGCTGGATGCCGCTGTCCTCGAACAGCTCGGGGAACACCCGCTTCATCACCTGGCGGTTTTCCAGCATGTAGGAAACCCCCGACGGGATGCGCAGGTTGTCTTCCAGCACGTAGACGGTGCCGTCGCCGCCGCGCACCAGGTCGCTGCCGCAGATATGGGCCCAGATGCCCAGCGGCGGCGAGAACCCGCGGCATTGCTCGCGGAAGTTCTCGGAACCGGCGATCAGGTCGGCCGGCACCACGCCGTCAGCGATTATCTTCTGGTCGTTGTACAGATCGTCGATGAACATGTTCAGCGCCGTTACGCGCTGTTCCAGTCCCTCCGAAATGACGTCCCACTCCTTTTTCGGGATCACTCGAGGGATCAGATCGAACGGCATGGCCCGATCGACGCCGGTATCCTCGAAATAGACCCGAAAGGTGATGCCGGCAACCAGTGCGGCCACCTCGCAGGCGAGCTTGCGCTCCGCAATCTCCTCGCTGTCCAGGCTTTTCAGGTACTTCCACAGGGCTCGGGCGGCCGCACGCGGGCGGCCCGAGGGCGTGACGAGTTCGTCGTAGAACTCCGAAACCTTGTAGTCATTCAAGTCCATGCCCAATAAACTACACGCTTGAGCGAAGAAAACAAGTCGGCCTGCTACGATAGCAACGTCCATTCAGCGAAAGGCACCCATGATGAATACCGTCGCTACCGAACATCCCGTGCTCGACGACAGCGTGCTGATCGTCGTCGACGTCCAGGGCCGGTTGGCGCGCCTGATGCACGAAAGCGACGCCATGATCCGGGCCCAGAGCGTGCTGGTTCAGGCCTGCCGCCTGCTCGAGGTACCGGTGGTTTGGGCCGAGCAGTTGCCCGACAAGCTGGGCGCCACCGTCGATGAACTCCAGGAACCGCTGGCCGGCCTGTCGCCCTGTGCCAAGTCCAGTTTCGGCTGCATGGGCGACGCCAATATCCGCGGGCGGATCGAGGACAGCGGGCGCAAGCAGGTTCTTCTGTGCGGTATCGAAACCCACGTGTGCGTCTGGCAGACCGCCGCGGCGCTGCTGCGCGACGATTACAGCGTGCACCTGATCTGCGATGCGACCTCGTCGCGCAGCGTGTTCAACCGGGACGTCGGCTTCCGTCGAATGGAACGCGCCGGCGTTCACATGAGTTGTGTCGAGATGGTGCTTTTCGAGTTGATGGTGGATGCTGCGCATCCGAAGTTTCGGGACGTGACGAGGCTGCTCAAGTAGGCATGGATGTCGAAAGCGTTTTTGGCCGCGGATGAGCGCGGATGAACACGGATAAAACGAGGAAAGTAGAAAAGAGCTGGGATGTTCCGACCCGTCCTGTCGATCGGATTCTCATGCTCGGGAAAAATACCATCAGTGCCGGAGCGACTCCGGCCAGATCTCGCGAGATTCTGCTCTTCCCGTGCTGATCCGTGCCCATCCGCGGTCATCCGCGGCCAAAAGATCATTTGCCCCTACATGTTCAATAGCCGACCGCCGTCAACGGCCAGGATCTGGCCGGTGACGTAAGGCGCATCCAGCGCCAGGAAGGCGACCGCGCCGGCGATGTCTTCCGGCCGGCCCTGCCGCTTGAGCGGGACGCGCGCCATGATGTCGCGCATCGACTCCTCCGAATTGGCCGCATCACCCTCGGGCCAGAGTATGGAGCCTGGTGCAATTCCGTTAACCCGGACTTCGGGGGCGAGATCCTTGGCCAGGGCGCGGGTCTGCATGATCAGGCCGGCCTTGGCCTGGCTGTAGATGGCATGATCGGCCAGCGGCACGATGCCGTGGATGTCGACCAGGTTGACGATGCTGCCGCCGTCGCCGGCGGCATGGGCGAAGGCCAGCGAGAGCCAGAACGGTGCGCGCTGGTTGCTGTCGATGAGGGCATCCCAGTCCGGATGCGAGGCATCGGCGCTTGTCAGGGCGGCAATGGGAGTGGGGTAGAACGACGAGGCGTTGTTGACCAGCACGTCGACCCGGCCGAAGACCGACAGCGCGGCGCCTATGATCGCCTCCGGTGCGGCGTCGTCGCCCAGTTCCGTTTCAATGATTGCGGCCGATCCGGCCCGTTTTTCATTGAGGCGCCCGGCCAGTGCGTCGGCCTCGGCGCGCGAGTTGCGGCAATGGATCAGGACGTCGAGACCCCTGGCGTGCAGCATCTCGGCGATGACCGCCCCGATGCGCCTGGCCCCGCCCGTTACAATCGCGGCTTTACGGCCGTCGTGATCAGTCATTGTCCAATCCCTCGCTGAAGCTGCCTGAACCGCCGGCCGAACTGGCCGAGTTGAGTGCGCAATTGTGCACCACGATCGTCAATGCAATAGAGGCTGACGGGCCGATGTCGTTTCAGCGCTACATGGCAATGGCGCTGTACGAGCCGGGCTTCGGCTATTACGTCAACGGGCTGCACAAGTTCGGCGCCGCCGGCGACTTCGTCACGGCGCCCGAACACGGCCGGCTGTTCGCGCTGGCATTGGCACGTCAGCTCGAACCGCTGGCCTCCAGGCTTGGCAAGAACTGGACGCTGATGGAACCGGGGCCCGGATCGGGTTCGCTTGCGCGCGACGTGCTTTCGCAACTGCGCAATCCGCCGGCCAGGTATCTTTTGCTGGAAACCAGCGCGCCGCTGCGCGAGGTGCAGCGCGAAACCCTTTCCGCACTGTCCGAAGATCTGCGATCACGGGTCGAATGGATTGCCGCGCCGCCGGACCGGGGATTCGACGGCGCGGTGATCGCCAATGAAGTCATCGACGCGCTGCCGGTGGCACGCTTCCGGGTCGGGGAGACAGGAATCGAGCAGGCCGTGGTGACGTTCGTGGATGGGCGCCTGGCCTGGGATTATGCCCCGGCCGAGGGGCGCGTGCTGCGTGCCGTCGAGCAGGTGATTTCCGACCTGCCGCAACCGCCGGGCGTCGGCTATACCAGCGAAGTCTGCGTCGATCTGCCCGAATGGCTCGATACCGTCACCGCACCATTGAAACGGGGAATGGCGCTGATGATCGATTACGGCTATCCGCGGCGGGAGTATTACCATCCCGATCGCAACGACGGCACGCTGGTCTGTCATTACCGCCATCGTGCGCACTTCGATCCGTTCGCGTGGCCGGGGCTGACCGATCTTTCGGCGTTCGTCGATTTCACCGCGGTGGCCGAAGCCGCGCAAGCCTGTGGTTTCGAGGTGGCCGGCTTCACCAGCCAGGCCGGATTCGTGCTCGGCAGCGGCGTTGCCGACCAGCTCGAGCAGGTGACCGACGAGCGCGACCGGATGCGGCTGTCCGGCGAACTCAAGCGCTTAGTGCTCCCGGGTGAAATGGGCGATAAATTCAAGGTGATGGCGCTGGTGCGCGAAGGTGATGGCGCCCTGGGCGGGATGCCCGAGGCGTTCGCGCTGTCCGACCAGGTCGACCGGCTGTGATGCCGCTTTCGCGTCCGGGCTTGCCTTTGTCGCGATTCGAAGCAATCATCGAAGCAAAAATCCCCACGGGCCCCGGCCGGCGGAGCTCGACGGCATGAAAGACCACAGCGATTCCGACAGGCGTGCCACGCGCCCTGCAGAGCCCGGCGGCAAGCCGGACTTCGAGCAGCTGTGGAAGGTCCTGGCGCCGCACGTGCGCGCTGCGGTCTCGCGCCACCGTTCGAGAGACCTGGCGCTGGCCGCCGATGACCTGTTGCAGGAAGTACGGATCCGGGTATGGACGGTGTACTCGGGTGACACAAATTCCCGGCTCAACACGTCTTACTACTATAAGGTGGTCAACAGCGCGATTATCGACAGCCTCAGGAGTCACCGGGGCACGCTGGCGCACTCGGTGCGCAGCGAGTCCGACGGAGACGAGGACGAACCCGCGCTGATCGAGCGCATCGGCGGCGAAGAGCAAGGCCCCGACAGCGTTTTCGACGAGCAGCAGCGCAAGACCAGGCTGCTGGCGGCGATCCGGCAGTTGCCGGCCGACCGAAGGCGCGCGGTGACCCTGTTCCTGCAGGGATTCACGGTGCCGGAGATCGCCGAGCTGCTGGGTTGCGACCGGAATCGCGCGCACAACCTCGCCTACCGCGGCGTGCGCGCGCTGAAAGAACTGATGGGAACAGAAGAATGAAGGATTTCCAGGACCGATACAGCCCGATGTTCCGCGAAGCCACGCGCGGTGCCACGCATGATGCCGAGCGTTGTCCGTCACCCGACTCGCTTGCCGCACTTGCGGCAGGCCGCGCCTGGCCGTGGCAGCGCCGGCGCCTGGTCGAACATCTTTCCGGCTGCAGCGATTGTACCGACGACTACCGCGTGCTTGCTACCGCACGCGCAGGACTGGTCACAGCGCTGGAAGGCCAGGGACACGCCGGCGAAGGGCTGGCGGCCGGCGGGTTGCGCCCGGCATTGTTCGCGGCCGCCGCGCTGGTCGTGGTGGCGCTAAGCGTTTCGGTGATGGTGCAGACCGATGCCCCCGCACCGGTTGTCGAGCGCGGCGTCCTGTTCGCCAGCGAGTTCGAGCATGGTCCCCGCGAGAGTCGCCGCCATGCCCAGCCCGAGCAACTGTTCACCAGCGATTTCGGCGAACCTGACGGCCAGGGCGCGCAGCTCTTCAGAGACGATTTCGGCGGTTGACGCTTCGGCTCGCGGTTTTTCGTCGCCAATCACCTGGGTAAATCGCCGTTGTGCGCTTGATCCGCCCCTGAACCGGGCGATCGGGCCTGCTGCATTGGTTGGCGCTGTTCGATCCTGAGGGCCTCGAGACGCGGGATCGACAATCTCCTGTGAACGAATCGATCATCAATCCGAACGACATCGACGGCGTCGGGCGGCTATCGGACGGACGGTCGGGTCTCGGCAAGCATCGCCTTCAGTTCGTCCAGCCGTTTGTCGCGTTCGTGTTCGTAGCGGCGCGCGGGTCCCGATCCCCAGACCGGCGCAGGCCACGCCGCGTCGCCGTGAAAGCGGGCGATCACGTGCACGTGAAGCTGGGCCACCTGGTTACCCAGTGCGCCGATATTGAGCTTGTCCGGTCGATAAACGGCGCGCAATACCCCGGCTGCAAATCGAATTTCCGACCACAGAAAATCCTGGTCGGCCCGGTCCAGATCCAGTATCTCGACCGCGGCGTGGCGCCGGGGCACGAGGATCAACCATGGAAAGCGGGCATCGTTCATCAGCCTGACGTCGCATAGCTCGAACGAGACGAATTCGAGGGTGTCGGCGGCCAGCGTGGGGTCCAGTTCGAAGTTCATCCGTCGCTCGATGCGCTCGCTTGGCTTGTGTCCCATGATATCGGGCAAGCGGGCCCTGCGTCAGCCGGCGCGCGCCATGATTCTAATGCCGCCCAGGTTGCCGCCCTCGAACAGCGCCTGTATGGCCTGGTAGAAGGCGTCGAGCTTGCCGAACGTCGCCGGGCCGTGCAGGTGGACGAAGCGCACCCTGTCGGCCGCGAACCTGCGCCGCCGGTTGGCGACGAAGGCCGTCCAGTCGGCGCTCATGTCGACCAGTTCCACATCCGTGAAACCGGCGTTTTCCATCTCCCGTCGATATTCATCGGCGGTGGGCAACGCGGTGCAGTAGACGTCTCTCTCCAGGCTTTCGCGTTCCGGGGCGGTCAGCGGGCCGCGCTGGAAGAAGTCCTCGATGTAGATCAGGCCTCCAGCCTTGAGCACCGAGCGACATCGCTCGAGCAGCAACGCCTTGTTCGGGATATGCAGAAACGTCAGCCAGCTGACCAGCGCGTCGAAGCCGGCGACCGGCAGGAGGGCCTGCAGAAAATCGCCGTGCAGGTGCTCGACGCGCTGCTCCAGCCCGCAGCGCAAGGTCAGCCGGGAGGCGCTGGTATGCAGTTCGCGCTGCAGTTCGATGGCGGTGACGCGGCACCCGGAGTTCGAAGCGAGGTGCCGGGCCGGGCCGCCAAGGCCGGCGCCGACATCGATCACGCGCGTCGATGCATCGATGCCCAGCCGCCTGATGGCTTCGTCCACGGCGCCTGTGCCCCCGTAGTGAAGTTGATCGAAGGCCGCCAGGTCTTCGGGCGTCAGAGGGGCGTGCGGCGTCTTGCCCAGGGCGCGCAGTTCGCGGTCGACGCGCTCGACGTCGGAATAAAGCTTCATGGTCTTGATGGCGTCGGCCGGGTTGCTCATTGCATCGAATCGGTGGGGGACGATGCGCAGGCTACCCCGAGGTGCGTGCAGTTCATGTTGGCTTCGCCGCTCATGCCGAGGCCGAGAGATGTCGCGCGCGATGGGCCCCGGGCTCAGTGGGCTTGCACAAGCCTCGCGCTGCCCGGATACGGCCTGACGTCGCCGGCGGGATTCTGCCTGAGCGACGCCTGCAGCTCGCGCCACCAGTCGGGTTCGAACAGGTCGCCGTGCGCCTGGGCGAACAGTTCTCGATGGCCGGGCGACAGATCGATGAAGCGGGGAAAGTGCTCCGGAAAGACGTCGCCGCGCTCGACCGGGTACCAGGGCTGGTCGGCGAACTCCTCTTCTTCGGAGCGCGCCGCCGGGACCCGACGAAAGTTCAGGTCGGTGATCAGGCTGACCTCGTCGTAGTCGTAGAACACGCAGCGGCGCGAGCGCGTCACGCCGAAGTTCTTGAGGAACAGGTCGCCCGGAAACAGGTTGGAGCGGGCCAGGTCCTTGATCGCCTGGCCGTAGTCGAGCACCATCGCCTCGGCATGGTCGTCGGGCGCCTCGCGCAGGTAAAGGTCCAGCGGCCTGACGCGGCGCTGGACGAAGCAGTGCTGGACGAGGACCCGGTTGGCGTCGACGCGCACGCTGCGGCCGCATTCGGCCTCGAGCTCGGCAACCAGTTTCTCGTCGAAGCGCTTCCGGTCGAACTCGAGGTGGCGGTACTCCTGCGCGTCGATCAGCCGGCCGACCCGGTCGTGGTTGAATACCAGCCTGTATTGGGACAGGACGTGCTCGCGGCCGATCTTCTTGCCCGGCGCGAAGTGGTCGCGAACGATCTTGAATACCAGCGGGTAGGACGGCTGGGTGAACACCACCATGACCATGCCGCGCTTGCCGTCGGCCTCGACCAGGCGCTCGTCGCCGGCGCGCTCGAGGTGCTTGAAGAAGTGCCGGTAGCGTTCGGTCTTGCCCTGCTTGGCCCGGCCCAGCACGGTGTAGAGTTCGTCGATGGGCTTGTCGGGCAACAGGGTGCGCAGAAACACGATGGCATCGCCGACGGTGGGAAGGTCGGCGTGAAAATAGCTGTAGGTAAAGCCGAAAAGCCGACTCACGTGTCGCCGGTCGGTGATCAGGGCATCGGGCCGAATGCCGCCGTCATCGGCATGGCTGAGCGCGATGATGCACGGCAGCCAGCGCGAGGCGCCGAATACGCGTCCGACCAGGTAGGCGCGGTGGTCGCGGTAGAACACCACCTGCAGCAGCTCGATGGAGATCAGCTCCTGATCGCCGGCCTCGGCCAGGGCGCGCTGCAGCCGGTGCGCAAGCCGCGCGGCGTCGGCCGGAATATGTTCAGGGTCGCAGCTTAGTTCGGGGTCGCGCAACAGCCGTTCGACGGCCTGCATCGGCGCTTCGGAACATGAGTAGATCTTGCGCGCGATCGGGTGGGTGATCTGCTCGGTGGGCTCGATGTCGAGCGCGACGAACTCCATGCCCGGATCCACGCCGCGGGTCTTGAACAGCCGGCGGGTGAGCGTATTGAAAAAGGTCTTGTAGAGCTCCGCGTCGAGCTTGCCGGCGATTGCGTCGGCGTAATCGCTATGGATGTCCAGCCAGAGCGTGCGCGAGAGAAGGCGCTCGGCAAGCAGTGCCTCGAGTCGCCCGATCGTTTCGGTGATGCATTCGTCGTAAAGCCCGATGCGTGCCCGGGCGTCGCGCCGGTGGGCGTCCCACTCGCGCCGCTCGAAGCGCCGCCTGGCGCGTCGGGTGATGTCGGAAAAACGGGCGTTGTAGTCGTCGAAGGCATCGACGACCAGCGCCGCGGCGCGCTGAATCAGGTCGGATCGTGCGCGCGCCGGCGCCATGCCGGATCAGTCGCCGGCTTCGGAAGGAATACGGGTGGCCTGCCAGGTGAAAGCCTTCCACTGGCCGTCGCGCTGCCGGAACACGCCGGTGTTGAAGTACTCGCCCGTCGTCTCGCCCGCCGTCTCGGCGACCAGCTTGAACGTGACCACGGCCAGGTCGTCGAACACTCGAATGTTCACGTCTTCGCCACGGTAGGTCGGAAGGTTTTCGACGTCGGCCGCCGTGGCTGCCGCCAGGCCGGCCATGGTCTCGGGCTTGCCCCGGCGCTGGCCGTTCGAGCCGGTGTAGACAAGGTCCTCGGCCCAGAACCGGTCGTGCATTTCGATGTCGTTGGTCGATGCACCGGCCAGAAAGGCGTCGAGCAGTTCGTGGATCTCGTTCTCGACCGGGTCTTCGTGTGCGCCGGCGAGCGCGACGAACGACAATGCTGCGAGCAGCAGCGGAAACTTCAGGATTCTGATCATTCGGGTCACCTCGCGCTGGATTCATCGAGTAGCTTTCGAGCGAAGCATAGCGCAAGTCGACCGAAGTCCCTGGAACATCGGTCGCGGGGTCCGCTGCGCTTGCGTGCTCGCCGGCGAATCGGGCGGCGATCTTGCTGCGACTGTCAGTCGCCTTCCCAGTCGAAGCGCGGCAATTTCATGAACAGTTCCTTCAGCCCGTCCGACCATGCCTGGCTCAGACGCTGCAGGTAGTCGTCGTTCTCGTCGAAGCGGTG
>MDTG01147794.1_pt1 | contig 15752 bp, 12 predicted proteins | sample 811421 | NCBI WGS metagenome assembly MDTG01 (sample SAMN05326645, study PRJNA326480) | marine metagenome | isolation source: seawater | place: Pacific Ocean: South East | collected 2011 | reverse complement strand
TAAAATAGGAAAAAGTAAAAACCAATTTTTTGAGTGGTATACTAAAACAACGAGTTAAGTCGTAGTAATAGTATCCCACTCGAGAAGGTGGGGATCAGGTGTTAGAATTTTAAAATCAACTCGCATAGAATTTTACTCCACTGTGGTATTCGTAACATTTTTAAGGTGATTTACCAAAAGATCCAATGAACCACGTAACCGTTGTAAATGGATATGATAGGTTTGTTCATTCTGTATTTTAATAACAATATCATTAGTAAAATAGACACCTAGAAACCATAGAACAATCATAAGTATAAAAAAGTTAGGGAGAAATCGTTCCATAATAAAAAAAAATATATAAAGTTTATAGTGTCTTAATGAGTACTTTTTTTATCTCTATAATTACTTCCTAAAGAACGCATCGTCTGATTGTGATTCAACCCAGATGTATTCTTTGCAGCATGATAATTCTGTGATACATAGTTGTTCCACTTTGGTGCTGGTTGTACAGGTTCTCTAGTGTGATTGTAGCTCAATGTTCCAGTGCTAATTGCCTGGCCGAATTGTGTCGTAGGACTATTGCTCTCCATTTTCAGTATCGTCCTTTTCTTTTATACTATCTATTTTTTGTACTAACCATTCATAGACATGATCTGGCTTCATGTGATCCATGTCCAATGTATCCTCAACTTCCAACAGGTTGTTTTCTTTCAACATATACATGACAACTTGTGAGCAAAAAAATTTTTCTGGTCTATCTGATGTTGGATAGGAAAACGGTGTAAGTAATAAAACGGCTCTAGGTATGTCGTAACTTCGTCCTATCATGCGAATGTTCCATTTTATGACTTCGTATATCTTCTCCTCATCTAATGTTAATGTTAATGTTTCATATATGGGAGAAGTTGGAGGTTGTAGAAATGTATTTTCTTCATTCTGATTTAATATTCGAATCGACATGACATCTCCAAATAAAATATAAAAAGCCACAATAATTTCTCCTTGTAGTTGTTGTATATTATTTAAAACAGTTTGACATTGCTCAGGCGCGTAACAGTCATTCAATTGCGAGTCCAACAGAAAGCGTAACATAGATACATCTATTGCAGTAGTGACTTCTACATGACAAAATTTACCAGCACATTTATTTAATAAATTATTGTAACATTCAACTGGGTTGGCAAAATTAATACATAAATCCATATAGAAAAATACAATACGATCTTTATAGGTATAAATAAATTTATTTTTGTATAAAATGACAGTTGAATTATTAGTTTCTTTATGTGTACTTTTTATTGTTATTGTTATTGTAATATACAAGTCTTATCTTTATATTAAGGCTAGAGAAGAAGAAACACAAACAAGTGATATACTAACTAATTTGCTACCGTTTATTAAATCAGCTGATGAGGGCAAAGAATATTCGTTAATTTAAGTACATGCATTACTTGTACATACTCCACTGTCGCATTCATTCGCATGTGCACAAGTTTCACCCTGCTGTTTAACACCATATTTTACAAACCCAGCACATGTTGAACCTGCTAGATTCATACAAGCTGCATTGTATCCATGATATATACGAGAACATTGATAATCGTATCCCTTCAGACAACAACGAAGAGCAGTATAACGTGTTTCTATATCTTGATTTGTATCTGTGTTTCCACTACACTTTTTACATATCCTATCACCACCACCATTATTGTTTATGTTAGGTGTTGGAGGTATAAATTCATATTCATCAGATTTACAACATTTTGTCCCACCCACGATGTTCAAATCATCAAATCCTGGAGTATGTTCACCAGTTGGGCATACTGTACACTGACCGTTCACCACGTGATAGTTCTCAGGACAGTAGTTATCATCGCATGCGGTATTTACTAAAGCAATCGAATCACCTTCCAAATTGTATGTACCTTCAGCGCATGGTGTACATGCTGAATCAACAACATGTTCATCCCTACGACAACTAGTAGCCTGTGGATCACAAGCATCACCAGTAGGTGCTACCACATACCCATCACTGCATGTACATGTTCCATCAGCAGCCATGATTGCGTTAGCTTTACACCTATCAAAAGTAAAGGCATTTCCATCGGCATCTAAACCACTACATTGCTGTTGCAAATCGGCAGGAGAATTTTCTATACAGTTGGAAGAGGATCCTAGGTGATACCTTCTTTCCAAAGCATGTATTGGTCTGTACGGTGTAGTTCGTAAGCGGCGTCTGCTTGAGCAATCAGCGACAGTAATTTTACCTAACATGTTCTCATGGCTAGTGCACAAATAGTAATATACCCCTGCTTGAGTGAATGTTATGTCGTGACTAGCACCTTCGGTGACATCTGTCCACCCAGCAACAGAAGACGTTGGAAAACTATGTGTACCACTGCTGCACCCAGTGCAATCAGCTTCTGTAACCAAACGTAAGGGATGTCCAGGGCTTGAACGTTGAAATTCGTATTCTTGATTTAAGCATAAACTGATATCTGGATCATTTTCTCCAACATATGTGTAGTCTTCATTACCGTTGTGACCGAATGCTAACGTAGTTTTTGTAGCAGCAGCTGGGAAATATTGTACCCCGTCACATTCTACCGTTACTGTTCCATCACCTGAACTACAAGCCGTAACTTTTTCACATAAGAAACTCTGGAAAGAAGTACATAATGTTTTACCTGGATCAGTTGGTTTCAAAAGAACCGTTTTTTCTCCAACTGCTTCTCCTTCCTTGTTGATTGGTTTAGCTAATACTGGAGCTGCTTCTGCTGCTGCTTTGGCTGCCGCTGGATCTGTACTTCCTTTGGGTGGTACGTAACGATTATTATCATCTACAGTACGTATAATATCAGTCGCAACACCTTCACTAGCAAACAATATAGCGATAACGGTTTTCATTTGTGTCTTCTTCAACGACGTATCTGCTGATATGGTATTCACTCCCATATCACATCCGCATTTAATACCTATTTTTCCATTACCATTTGCGCTGCATCCAGAAGCTAAAGGCTTGTAGAAACAGGCGTGCTTATGACAAGTCGTAGGGATGGATGGTCCACTGTCTAGCCCAATAGCAGTATCCTGGTCGATAGCTTTTAAAGATTGACTACCACCTTCGTTCCAACTGATGTCGTTGTCAACAGAATCTTCTTTATTGTTCGTAAAGTTGGAGGCTGTGATGATGTGCTGTTGGTGTGCAGCCTTTGTACCGTCGGCAGCTGATAGATGCATTGCAGCTCCTCCTTTTTTACCAGCTGATTTAACTAAATTATTCTTAAAATTGATTTCCAACAATGTATTTACACAGTCGTGATCTCCAGTCTCGTAGTTACTGAATATGCCAGCTCCTCCTTCCTCTGCTTCATTGGCGTCGAAGATAACTTTACTTAACTCCATGGAAGAACAAGATAGGGATTCAATAGCCCCACCATATGTTTCAGTGGCCTTGTTGCTTTTGAATTCGCTATCACGTATGTCCAAATTGTTCTTTTCACTCGCATATACCGCTCCTCCCTTTTTACCTTCATTGGACTCAAAGATACAGGAGGTACCCGTTAAGCTGCTTTCTTTTGCTAACGCAATAGATCCACCCTCATCCGCAACATTATTTTTTATGGTGGTACTACCTATTGTGACCCCAACTGCTTTATTATTAGCAGTATCTGGTGAATCTAAGTATACCGCGCCGCCGGATCCACCTGGAGCCTTATTATTTTCAACAGTCGAACCAGAGATAGATATGGTGGCTGAATTGGTTGCGTAAATAGCACCTCCTTTTTTACCTGATGCTACGTTGTTGTTGCGGATTATACTATCTTCAATATTCACTTCGCCATTATCTACAAACAATGATCCACCATCGTCGTCAGAGTATCCTTCTTTAAGGTCTAAGTTTTTGATAGTCAATTTGTATCCATTCTTCACTATGAAATGGCGGTGTAAATCATCTCCACTTAACACAATTTTGTTACCACCCCTTAATTTAAACTTACGTGCAGCAGCAGCATCTGCCTCAATAGTCAAATCACCGGACAGCGTTATTGTATTCTTCAACGTACACGATTGTGTTAGTTTTACAGTTCCAGAAGAATCTACTGTCGTACATTGTTGATATTTCACACTAATTTCTCCCACAGATGCTGCGGACCCATCAGTGCTAATGTAATACAATGTACCTATTTCTACTGGTGTTAACACGGCAACCGATTCTGGTACTCCATTTTCTGGGGCAATACTATCGGAGCTAACTATTGAACTAGACGGAACAGGTGATGGAACGACACCATTCACACAGTCTGGACAGTCAGCAGCGTTAACAATTCGTAATGGAGATCCGGTTGAAGACCTGACAAAACTATACGATTCACCGACTCTTACGGTTAAAGTTGGGGTATTCATAACATTATCGAATGGATCCTTCGATGTGTACTTGTCTGTATCAAAATCCATGTAGACAACTTTGCCTTCGTAGGCGCAAAACGTATTGTCACCACTAGGATCGTCACCAGCGGGCCTCGTAGCACCAGCAAAACATTCAACACATGTATTAGCACTCACTCTGTAATTTTCAGCACAAAGACATGTAGAAGCGGTTTTAGAGTGTTTCTTTTCCGTAGTGGTGTACCCGGTCGAGCACAATTCACATGTACCGTCTCCTTTCGACCGGTAGCCTTCAAGACAGGTGCAAAATGTCTCTGTCATTGTATCTACATTATCATTTTCATTTCGTTCACTACCTGGTGGACATTGAGAGCATGATGAACTACCAGTGGCTTTGTACCCAAAAGAACACAAACAACTTGTTGAAGCATCTGTTTTGTCGCCTTTTGGTTTTGTGTATGCTGGTGCATTACATGGAGCACACAATCTACTTCCATCAGATCGATAGTTCTCATCGCAATAGCAAAATGTATCTGCTCCGGACGCGGTAGGTTTGCCGTCAAAGTGAGAGTTTGAGTTACAATTTTTACATTCGTTGTTGTGTACGTATTGATTGGTTGCGCAAATTATATCTACACATGTTGTAGCACTACCAGGAGCTGCTGTTGAACCTAATTTGGTAGTTCCAGGGGCACATGACTGACAATCCCCATTCGCATCGGTATGAAAATCATCGCTACACGTACAGTACGTGTTAGCACTGGTGGTTAAATCCCCTCCAGATTTAAATGAATTAGCACCACACGCAACACATGCATTGTCTTCAACTTTTTGATTTATTCCACAAGTTTGGGCAGTACAGGTTGTATCTACTGTCATTGGTGAATTTGCCGGTGCTGTACTTCCTGGAGCACAAGGATGACATTCCGCATTCTGCACGTACTGATTTGCTCCACATTCCCCTACTAAACATTGGGTGTCAGAGCCACTAGCCTTACTACCCGGGGCAGCAGTGGACCCAGCCGCACAATCTTTACATTCATTATTTTCAACAAATTGATTACGTCCACAAATGATGTCTTCACAAACAGTAGAATCTGGTGTGTCTGTAGTATACTGCTTTCCAAATGTTGACGTTCCTTGTGGGCATCCACCACACTGATTCTGAGTATTTACGTATTCATCTACCGCACATGTCACTACATCGCATGTGGTATCGGCATCCGTAGTGTCACCAGCGTCGTTTGTCGTTCCTGGTGGGCATCCCACACATACACCGTTGAGACTGTGTTCATTTATTGCACACGTTAAAGGGTCACAGTTTGCGTTGGACGTCAACTGAGTACTGAAGGTACCTAGTGGACAAACATCACAAACACCACTCGCGGCGTCCAGATATTGATCTTTTCTACACTTTGTAGATACTGCATTCCTGAAAAAACTAAGATAGGAATCCGATAAAATCGCTAGATCACTCAACTTAAAGGCCAGTTTTTTACCAAAATTTCCTTCACCATTTGCAGGAAATGTTTTGTCTAAAATGTAATTCTTACCGAAAGATTTATCATCCAACTGTTCTAACATGTACAGTTGCACTTTATCTGGGAGTTTAACAGCTATCATACAAAGAGACATTTCTACATCTAGTATATCACCTGTAATAGTCTGTGTTTTAACCCAGTCTCCAGTATCAACATTTTGAAGAAATATTGCTAGCACATTGTCCATCGCGTATGCAATTTGACTTCCTTTACAACTAACGGTTGAAGCTACACTCTTACCAATATTTAATCCAGTTGCTGCTTGTCTTCCCACCTGAGTTAAAGTTGAGAATTTTACTCTGTACCACAATACTTCGACATTTTCATTTGACACAATCATAACATCGTCATGATTCATGTCTACGTGTAAAGTTGCAGCAGTTGCACTAATTTCCTTCATATGTATTTTTGACCATGCTCCATCATTAAAAATAAATACGCACACGTTTTTTGACCCAACGGTAGCACTGTACTTTCCAGCAGTAGGCATTGCGACTTCTTTTCCAATGTCGTCGCTGTCACTATGATAAGAATAAATTTCGTTGAACGCTGCGCCATCTTTTTTGTAAAAATACACATAGCTTGTGGCTGAGTTTCCTATCATAAGTTGTGTATCCCCACTAGTATCGTCTAAGTGAGGCCCTTTACTGATTGCTACACTCGTACATGTCTCTGCAATAGTCGCACTTTCTGAATAAGAAGTACCATCATGCACGTAGTATTTAACTTCATTTCCTAAACACAATGCCACTTCGTTTGCCTGACTATAATCAATATCGATGATGTTGGTGCTCGCAATACTATTTTCAAAATTGTATTTCCAATATTGTTGCAACCCATTTTTACTACCGCGCCCACACCCAACGGTAATAATACATAGGAGTAAAGTGAGATATTTCATTGTTGTGTAAAATATCTTTCTAATATATATCATAATTTTTTAATTAGATGGTATAAAAGATGAAGACACCACTTCATAAAATGAGATGTTGCTTTGCTACTCTATTTTTCATGTGTGTGGTCGTTTTTGTTCAAATACGTTTACGACAACAAAGAGATTCATTGAACTTTCCACTTAAATTTGCAGTAACATATGCTGTTGAAGGTGAAAGTATAAGCAAATTAGAAACTACAAAACTAATTATACGTAAAGAGCGTTTACTGTATGGAACACCTGGAGTTTCAATAAAAAATAACATGATAAATACAGCCAAAGGGGTAGATGTTTCATGCTATTTGACTGTGAGTGGTGAGCCTATGACATTTCATACATTGAGTATTAGGGCAGAAGATAAGGATGTAGTGTCAAGTACAGTTATATTAAATAATAGAGGTGTTGGACATGTATATCTAAAACATGAATTTTTTTATTTGAATCCATCGTTTTATATATCTCATGCATTTGATAGTCACATGAGTGGAAGTTCAACCGGAAAATCCTCCACCTCTGGATTTGTTGAAATACGTAACTTACCCGTTGTCCTGGATAAAGAAATAGGATTAAACTGGATACAAGTATAAAGATATCTCTCTTATTTTAGAAATGACATATCCTTTGCCGCGTTCATCTCAAGAACATTATTCCAAATTTTTTCAAACTACCGTGAAAAAAGGTGTCCTTCAAGGTTATAAAATTCAGTGGGTGGGCTGTCCACTTCCATGTAGATTCAAAAGTGAACAAATAAAAAATATTATTAGTCCACAGCATGTATTTATTATGAAGAAGGAAGACGGTGATACATTCGAGTACGCTTTAATAGACAATAGAGGAAATGTGTATAGACTTCCAAAAAAGTATTACACAGTATGCTTTCCATCCATATCGTTGAATCAGGTACCGAAAGACAATAGATTTGAAATTCAAATAACAAAGAGGAAGAAGATGTGTTTACCCTTCATACCAGATTCTTTCTTAGAACAGAAAAAGCAAAAAACCAACAGAAAAAGAAGGAAGTTATATCACAATGTTGAGAGTCCGCCAGCTCAAAGCATAGAAAGCATAGATTTCAATAAACAAGACGTACCCTCATGGCATGTGCTTCAGAATACAGATAAGGACGTAACTATGTTTAAGAAGGAGTTAGTTCAACTCATACGTTCGGTGATTAAACTTACAGACGATAGTTCGTTTGTGTTAAAGGATCCTTTTGATGGAATAAATTCTATTGATGAACTGAAAAATAAGCAGGAATTTTACGAAAAATTTAAAACTATTATTTCTTTTGTTTATCACTACGCTAGAGCAGAGTTAAATATCCACACAACGGTTCCAGACTTACTTAAAATCGCAGAAGAGTTTGTTGTAGATTTGAATGTTTAATATTGTTCAACACGATGTACCGTTTACATATTCCGCACTGTGAGGTAGTGGAGATATGTCTGTCTGCACATTCAATGTGCACATATTGTTGACCACAGTTACACTTGAGTAAAGCGAAATCAATTATTTCTACAATGGAGTTTGCCAATGTCTTACCACATAAGTAACAAGTTGGATTTCTTTGAATATCTGCTTCGCACTTCTTTTTAGTAAGCGTAATGGCAGCTACCTTCGTTTCGTTGGACATCTTCTGAAGAAGCTGAAGCGGTGGATTTTCCATGGAATGTTTACAATAATCAATTTGGTTGGGCGCTTGTGTCTCTAGTGCATCGAGGAAATTACCATTTGTTACCCAGCGATATGCATAATCCAATTCCGTATTTAACTTATTGTCATACTGTTTCTTCAAGTCTTCGTGATGCTTTATGCGCTCTTCGCTGCTCATTTTGGCATTGTAACCCAACATCTTATGTTTTATAAACGTTGTGTTGAATATTTATATGATGTTTAACTTTTGTGTTGCGTGTGGAGTGACGTAAAGCGTATGTATAATTTCAATTTCCAATAGTATTATTACTTATAGCAAAATTCTATGCGAGTTTTTTGTAGTACCTGTAATTATTTTTTATCCTACTTTTTAAACCGTATTATGATAATATACATGTACTACAAAACCCACACTTATCACAAACACACACATACACATTCAACAAAACGATTAAAACAATATACATTTTAGAAACAAAGAGATTTAGATACTATATATACCTTGAAGAAACTCTTTTAAACAAAAAAATGTCGAACAGCAACCTTACCGTGAATAAAGTCTTCGGTCAATTCTGGTCCGAGACAACATCACAGAAAAAGCAATTGGCTGATAACTCAGATTCCGACTCAGACATTGAAGAGCAGAAGAAGCGGAAGAAGAAAAGATTACGAAAGAAAAACCAAAAGCGTATTAAGAAGACCAAACCGAACAGGACTTTTCAAGTTCGACACCAGATTCCTATGAAATCTATCACCGCTGAAAGCAATCCTGAAATACAATGCGTTGAACTAAATTTCAATCCAAACGATGACAACAAAGAAGAGTTGATCGCCAGCACGCAATTTTTCAACAGTCGAAACAAAAAAAGACCTAGCTATGATCATGTTAGCCCGTACATGTGGCCGGTGGTTCGTAATTTGATTCAAGCTGAAGCTCCTTCAACGTTTGATATCAATGCCCAAAACAAGCGAAGCAAACAACGCCCATACATGGAAGCGGTGACAAGAAAGTATGAAGAATCGTATCTTCGTCCTCCAGACAGAAGTAAGGGAGAGCGTCCATGTTTGATGGGAAATGAATGTGAAGGCTTAAAGATTATTTGTGAGAATGATAACGCCTTCATTTTAACGGAGTTCTTTCTACCATCAAAGTGGAAGAAAATTCAACAAACTGGGAGACGCCCACCCGAATCTGACCTTTGCTTGATGTGCAAACGTAATGAAATCAGCAGGGCGCTGTTGAATACACGTGCCGATCGCAAATCCATACGTGAAGGAGTTACATTGCAGGATTATTACAATTTGGTAAATTTGCCAGGAGAATATGATATTAAAAATTGTATCTGCTCAGACCCCTCAACCTACGAGGGTTTGTTAGAACCCATTGTATTGCATCAACAGTGCGCATACCGCCTTGTTGAAGAAAATGGATCCAAACGCTACGTGCAATGGAAGTACAGCTATCCAACACAGAGTTTTCAATCGGGGGCCAGTTGTTGAATAGTGCTGAGCCCCCGAATTTTATTCATCCCTTCCTTCCAAATATTACAGACTACCTAAAATCTGTATTTACTGGAAGTGAATATGATAAAAACCTATTCATGGGCAATTTTGTGGATCGATTTGAGTTATTTAGTGAATCACAATTCCCCAGAGAGCCATTGTGGGATCCTCTGGAAGTAAAAAAGTTTCCTGAACGTCTTGAAACACGTAAAATATATGGTGTACTGTCGGCAACAATCAATATGATCAACGAGTTGAAGAAAAAGAATAATCCACCACTGTCTCAAAAAACGAAATATTTCTTAGTACTGTTTGAAGACATGCACATTCCTTTGATTAACCATATTGAGATGCTAATAAAGAAACAAAAGATGCATTTAGATTTGGTTTCATATCTTCAAGCCGGTTCAACGGAAATATTGATACCCGAATTTCAACGTGGAGAGCCATTTTCAGCGGCTAATGTGAAACGTGTGATGAAATTGAAAGGGTATGAGAGGTTTAATAAATTGGTAGAGTTACGCCCGTTTATATTGACGGATGATTATTTGCTGACTCAAATTAACCTGGCAGACGGAACCGTCGTTGATCCACCAGCCTGTAACCTACAACCTAGCCAAACTCTATTTGAGAAAGGCTTAATATTTCACGATGGATTGCTACCGGATGTTCTACGTCACGTAATCAATTGTAACTTTTTTAACGAGACGAAGAAAACACATCCGTTGGTGCACTTAATTTCAAAGAGTCTTCCACAACGATGCACGATTCGAAATTTATCCGACATTCTTCACGAGTACAGTAGAAAGCACGACTACGTTTATGAGTTTGTTGTTAGCTGCTTGAAGGCTTCCTTGTTAGGGTTATACAAGGAAAGTGTCGTTCGACCACCGTTTCACATACGAAAAGTTCTTTTGAATGTATTTCAAGAAAAAAGTAAAAATGAGTTTCTCCAATGGATGCTTATGGATCACCAACAATTACTTTTCTACATCATCAAAGAATTCCTCGTGTTTGCATGTAAACTTGTGCCCAGCTTATACGATGAAATCATACAGCGATATAGCTGGGGAAAGTTTGAAGAAGGGGTGTCTACCGCCATGAACTCCGTGCGTAAATACGAGTATTGGGATGAGACCGATCCTCTACTTTTTACAAACGTTGAAAATATGTTGGCCAGTGTGAACAAGCAACAGATACATCATTTGTATCGACCAATAAAATGTTCCTTTGCGTACGCGGTGATGTCTGAATGTTTGAGGATTGATGAAGAAAAGTGTGTAACTAAATCCAACATGGTGACGGACTTAAAATGGAAAGATTTAATGCATCAAATTGCTATTCGAACAAAGGAACGTTTGATACAATTTGATCTACTCGAATGTTTCCGTGTGTCACAGTCTTCAATCAATTCTATAAATCATATACAAGAAGTGTTTATGGAAGAAGGGAGCAAAAGTTCATTGAAACAGTTTCTTTTGAGCCTGAATCGCCATGAATTTGAAGTGATACGTGATTTTGCAGACGCTTACGATCGTAAAGCTAACGTACGAATTTATGATTTGCCTTGTCACACTTACATCAACCAATGTATTGCGTTAAGAAGGAAGCATAGGTTGAAAAACGGGGAAGAATTACCAAAACATATTGGTGAAGTGTTGGTTTGCATGAATTGTAAAACGTTCAAAACCTTTGTGAATCACCACGATAACAAAGGTGTAGTACAAAATCTCTATGCTTTTGGGAACCAAAAGGTATTGGTTGAAGATGATACGGACGGTGACGAGTTAAAAATTTATTGTGGGAAGCGTTGCGACAAAAGCGATGGAAAAAAACGTCACAATTATAACTCTGAATTTTCTAGCTTCTTAAATCTGTCAGAAGAAGAAATATCGAAAAGCAATCAATTGCGGCAAAGAAAGCGCGAAGCCAAAGAGATGAAGAAGGACTACGAAAACGACATATGCAGTAAGACAGAGTTGGTGAAGGTCAATTTACTAGGTAGAATCCTCCAATTTTACGGTAAACTCTACACCATATGCCCTTCGTGTGGAAATGGCATGGCTTACTCTGGAAAGTATTTCAACGGAAACAATGGGTTTTATTGTGGTTGTTGCCTGTCGGACGAAGGCGAACTTTTCACGACTATATCGTGTCAGTTTTGTTGTGCCATAAAGAACAACGAATCATGGCAACCGCTTACTGTTCAAGGGGAAAATGACGAGAATGAACGGAGACAAATCTATCTCTGTAACACATGTTACAAACCATGGATTCGAGACAGCACACAGTTGTTGAAAATGTCAACCATCCGAAGAGGATTAAGGGAACGTTGGAAGAAATTGAAACATCCTAGCAGCGATTAGGAAAGTATAAAAAGAATTTAATTTATAATAAATGCATGTTGAATTAACTTTATATTTTATATATTGTATCACCACCTCTTTGTTTTATCCGCATGGTACTATCACCACAATATTATTGACTATGTTGCTGATCATTCACCAATACTTTTTTTACCTCCTTCACCTGGAACCACCTAAAAAAGAGCCGTCATCGTTTTGCACAGAATGCAAAGGCATGACAACCAACTCGTACGTACATTGTAGGGAATGTCACTTATGCTTTCCGGTTACACATTTTCACTGGGACGTGTTCAACCACTGTGTGAGTAAGGAGAATGCGATCCGATATAGAAATATCGTATTATTACAAATGGGTATCAATCTTTTTTGTTCCCTTTTACAAAGCATTGCATACCCTCCATTCATCATTGTATTTGTAACGACTATTATTTCTTGTAAATCCACCGCGTCCAAATTACAACTGAATATATAAGGGTACTTCCAACAAAGTAAATATGTCTAAAATAACATTTGAACCCTTACCACAAGATGATGTTGCTCCAATCGATTTGGATATGATGAATCTTTACTCAACCACATGGATAGATATTACGTTGGTGTGTTTAGTTCTGTTTACAATTGTTCAAGTAATAAAACGGTTAAAATAACATATTCGAGGCGTTAAGTCTAATTTTTCCGACGGCGCGAGCCTTCACTCTTTTCTTTTTAAATATTTGTACATCTTGTTCGTAGTTATACTTTTTCATAGCCTCCTCTGTAAATCCAGCTTCTTTCCACTCCGTTTCAGTAGGTTCAAAGTAGGTTTTCAACTCACTCAATTTAGGTGTCAACAGGCGTATGGTCTGGCAGTTCCCTCCAATTTTTCGTAAATCCGCCCATGTAAATTTCATCTGACACAAGGTTGGAAGACTAAGACCCAACGCTGCTAGCTGGTGAATACTAATACTGGTGGACATCATGTCTGAGGCGCATATTTCGAGCTCTTCCATTTGGTTCACGTCCATTTGTTTAAAGTTTTCAGGTGTTATACCCATCGTGAGCATGTGGTTAAATCGCATACCGAAGTCGATTAGGGCAGCCATGGTGTAGGTAGAAGCAACCTCTCGCCACTTAATTCCTTCTTCAATAAATGATTCTGGGATATAGCCGTTCAACTTCAGTGTGTGGAGCGACGTACCGCTTTGAATCATGCTACGTAAATTGGTTTTTGTACTGAACATACTAAAATAGCTCTTTGGCTTTTCCATCTTATTGATTTCTCTACGTTTTTCTATCTGTATGGCCATGGCCTTTAACCTATCGTCGCCAAAATTAGCAAAGAAGACGTTCTGGGTTGGATGACAGGTTGGACAAGTGTTTGTTATTTTTTCCTTACTGTATTGAAGTACACAATTAAGGTGGAAGGTACATCCACATTCAAATACAGCGGTGTTGGGGCGTATATTATTAGTGCATGTTAAGGGATCAGAACATAAAGAACAACTCATTTGATAACAATAGAATCACATTTATAGTATAAAAATATTAGCTACTACGTAAATTTTATAAAGAATGTCTAGGTTGAAGAAGCAACTCAAAACGGTCACCTGGTGCGGCATAACTCATTGCTTTGCCAATAATAAGCTGATTCAAGTGGCGATAATTTTGAAGGAATTCTTTGATTTTGTCTGCTGGGAGATTTCCGGTCATTGTGGCTAGTGGAACTCTACCTGCCGTGGTTGTTCCACCTGGACTCGTCGTTGCTTGACAACTCTGTAAATTCAACCTGGCATCGTCCAATAGTTTCTGTGCGTCGTCACGCTCTTTTTTGTACTCCGCTAGCAAAGCATCTCTCTCACCTTGAGTAGCACTAGTTAAATCAAAATCAGCCGTTCTAGTCGTATTTGAAGGGAAATCCTTCACTTCAATCGCACCAGTCGTGTCTTTAGTCGTCGTCTTTGCCTTTTGATACTTCGCATTTTCTGCATCACGAACCAGTTTTTTTGCTTTCACGTCAGCCGCGTAGGCTTTTAAGTCGGATTTCTTATTTAAATTTTTAATAGAACACAACCCCAATGCTCTACCAATAATTGAATTATCGTCATCGGCAGAGCGAAACGAAAAACGAACTTTGTTGCGTGGGATACCTTTCTCTCTCGTGATGGATGCTCTGGCAGGACTCAAATTGATGTCCAACATTACTTTTTGTGAAGGGAAAATAGCCTCTGTTCCGTTATTTAACACCGTTGTAACGCCTCCTACAGTTGCAACACAACCCTGATCAATTAATTTATCATCTGCTTTTTGCTCTGTGGTAGCAATACCGACGAAACGAATTTCGGATAAGATTTTGTCTCGAATAGCATTTGCATCTCCCATGCCGCCAACGTCGTACCCATTTACTACGCTGAACACGTGAGTAAATCCGTCATGGTACATGCTGCCGCTAGTTGATTTCGTAACTAATATTTCCTGCTCTTTAATGTCATAGATCTCAGGCTGGGAACTGGAGGGTATAAGGGGACTCTGATTAACAACACCGTTTCTTCCACGCATCGTCGCGATTTGGAATTGATCCATCTTAACGTTGACGTGGAAGCCCGGGCCTGCAACTCGTTTTGCTCTTCTTTGGTACATGTTTGTCTTACGTTGAACAAAGACAGAATATATACTTTAATATTACTCTTAGGTGATAGTTTAAAGTTAGTTTAAAAATAATTTACCCATTAATTTAATAACACTTCTACACGCGGTAACAATGTAAATTTGTCCTGATGTCTTAAGGCTTCTTTGATTTGACCCTCAGATGGAATGCGAGCGACAGCATGTGACACCACCCCCAACGGTATGACTCGTAAGATTTTTTTCACATTATATTTATCTCCTACGTTGTTCTTTCCAAATGGATTCTCGGGAGTAGGAATTTCGCTATGACCGCACAACAGTCCATTGGCCATGCCAACAACTTGTACTGCTAATGGATCCGTAACTAAATTAGGCATTCGAGTGCCTTCTGGTTGTATGAAGTACGAATACTCTTTGGAACAGTCCATCTCAACCAGCGCGAGTGAAACTATGTCACCTCGCTTCAACCCTTTACCTCCTTTGAAAATATTTGCTATCATCGTTCGTCCGAATACATCACAATTGAAAAGTTTTTGAAGGGAACTGTCTGCCAACATGTCGTTACGAACTACTCCAAAAAAACCAAATGGAAAATTAGCATTGGTAAGGCCCCCATCAGCTTCTATATGACTCATTTTAGGGTACAACGGATTGTTATCTATTCTACTCGTATCACCAACTCGTCGCTGGGCACTCTGCATGATAAAGTTAAAACAGGGAAGATCCATGGCGGTAGACATACGTAGATCATCGTTCGATCGATGAATCATAATAATTGAT
>MDTG01277543.1_pt1 | contig 15754 bp, 15 predicted proteins | sample 811421 | NCBI WGS metagenome assembly MDTG01 (sample SAMN05326645, study PRJNA326480) | marine metagenome | isolation source: seawater | place: Pacific Ocean: South East | collected 2011 | reverse complement strand
TTTCAATATTTCCGTCTTCTTTGGTTTGCGTTCCACTCTGCTGTGCGCTGGCCGGCGCAGCGGTGCCGATCATCACCGTCAAAAATATTAATGCAATGACGATCGTGGTCGGTAAGGCGGGCTGATTGATCATGGCTAATTGCTTCCCAGGGCAGATGCCTCGTGACAAAGCCCTGCATTCTGAGCAAAACTCCCCACCATGCCAAGTTCAAAGAGAAACACACGGTGAGTAAAGGGGTCTTGGCCGTCAATGATGACTTGCCGCTTCGAACCGACGGGCCTGTTCACTCCGGCAAAGTGCGGTCAGTGTATTGGTTAACCGAGGCGGACAGCGCACGCCTCATTGAGGAGCGTCAGTATGCTGTAGCGCCTGACTCGCAGCTTGCGGTCATGGTGATCAGTGACCGTATCTCGGCCTTTGACTGCGTCTGGCACGGGGAGGGTGGCTTGGCGGGCGTGCCCGGCAAGGGTGCCGCCCTGAACGCGATTTCGCATTTCTGGTTCTCTCAATTTCAGCACGCGGGATTGGCGAGAAGTCATATTTTGGAAGTGCCGCATCCCCTTGTTTGGATCGTTCAGCGTGCGCGGCCTGTCATGGTGGAGGCCATTGCGCGGCGCTTCATCACCGGTTCCATGTGGCGTGCTTATGAGCAAGGCGCGCGAGATTTTTGTGGGATCCAGCTTCCCGATAATTTGCACGCCAATCAGAAATTGCGTGACACACTGGTGACGCCCTCTACAAAAGGCGTGATGCGGGGGTTAGATGGGGTACCTGAGGCGGACGACACCAACGTCTCGCGCGCGCAGCTCACGCAACACTGGCGGGCGTTTGGATTTCGTTCGCCCGATCACATTGGCCTGTATGAAAAATTATTGAAACAGGGTGCAGAGCTCATCGCTTCACATCTGGCTCCGCTTGAGCTGATGTTGGTGGATACCAAGTTCGAATTTGGTTACGCGCTCGACAGTGCTGGCCACGAGCAACTCATTTATATGGACGAGGTGGGGACGCCTGACTCATCCCGGATTTGGGACGCGGTGGCATACCGGGGTGGGCGAGTAGTGGAGAATAGTAAGGAAGAGTTCCGGCAAGCGCTCCTGCGGCACGTCAAGGATCCTCAATTACTACTGGATCACACGCGTTTTGAAGCGCGCAAACAATTTGCTGCGTCACATGCGTTACCCGCTGGCATGCTGCACTCTTTGTCGGATACTTACCGCACAGTGGCTGAGCGCATCACGGGGCAGCCCATAGTGATTCCTCAGAATCCTCACGAGAGTATGATATCGACGCTACATGATCAGTTCGCCCTGGTTCTCTGATACGCCCATGCCGAAGGAGCTTGCATGCCGATTTTTAAACTGACCGATTCGCTATCGGTCGCCGCGCAGATCACGCCTCAGGACGTTCCTCATCTCGCCGCTCAGGGATTCACTGCTGTTGTCTGCAATCGACCGGACGATGAGGCGTCCGGTCAATCTTCCATGGACGAGATTGAAGCAGCCTGCATCGCGGCGGGTTTGCTGTTCGTCAGATATCCAGTGAATGTGATGAACTTTCCCGGGCCGGATCTCGAAGGCCTCGCAGAGTTGTTCGACGATTCCACCCAGTCCGTTCTAGCTTATTGCCGCACGGGAACGCGCTGTGCCAACTTATGGGTGGCTTCGCGGGCTGAGGCGGAGCAGCTTGAGTCAGTCAACGTCGCGCGGGCTATCGGCTTCGATTTGAGCATGGTGGTGCGATGATCATCGCGACCAAGCGCCTTTCGTATTCAAGGGCCGTGAGTTAAGCCACCGCAGCGAGTAACTGCTCCAGTGCAACGCGTGCATTCTCGCCCCAATTGCCGCTGGGTATGTCCGCCAGCTCTGGCATGTCATCGTCAACGGGGATGTGCAGGGGATGGTGTGCCTCGGCAATCGTTGCATACAACTCTAGCGACGACTCCTCAGGCCCTGCAAATAACTCGTAGAGCCTGACGACGAGTTCAGTGCCTGTCAAAGCATGATCTCCTGCTACACGGGAGAAACCATCACCACATGACGTGTGGCCTTCCGCGAGCATGTTGCGTGACAGCGCCAGTCCCGCGTCCTTCAGCGTGCTGCCAATGCTGTGTCCTTGGCGAATCAAGGTGTCGACCTCTGAGAGTGGCGCTGGCGCAGGCATCATGAAATGCGTGACCGCGAGGGTGCGGCAGATGTCTACACCGTCGTGGTGACTGCAAAGATTCGCCAGGCGGTAGTGCTCGTCCTGATGTAACACCCGCACGGCATAACTTCCGAAGCGGGCTCGGATTTGTTCGCTGTTCACGCGGTGAAAATCCCTTGCAGGCGTTGTGAAAAAAACAGGGGGGTCTCGCGACATCCCACGTCAGATGCGGTCGGCACACTAACCTGCCCACCATGAATCTGCAATCTGTTAGTAGTCTGATTGGTGCTGGGTTGGGGTATTATCAGCGCCCGTAAGGCGTCGGCATGCCCAGCGGGCCGACAACTCCTCGCTTGATGAACCCATCCGCCCAAAGAGACAATCCATGAACGTGAAACGCACCCTTCTTCTATCATTACTCGCGCTGGCAATGCAGGGCAGTGCCCACGCTGGAGTGCTACTCAGTGATGAAGTTAGTCAAGTTTACGACGCCAAACTGAAGAACCTGTTTCTATACTTTCACCAAAACCCTGAGCTCTCAACGATGGAGCATCAGACCTCTGCCCGATTGGGAGATGAGTTGGCGTCACTCGGCTACACAGTGCATCGCAATGTGGGCGGTACCGGGATTGTTGCGCTGTTGGAAAATGGCGAAGGGCCGCTGGTGATGTTTCGGGCCGATATGGACGGTCTGCCTGTTGAGGAGAAGTCGGGACTGGCGTACGCGTCGCGTGCTAAGCAGATTGATCCCAACGGTAATGAGGTATTCGTGATGCACGCTTGCGGGCACGATGTGCATATCACCAGCCTAGTGGGGACGGCTCAGATTATGGCGGAGCGGCGTGATGAATGGCAGGGCTCGCTCATGCTGATTGGCCAGCCGGCTGAAGAACGCGTAATGGGTGCCGCGGCGATGCGTGCTGATAAAATCTGGGATCGATTTGGCCAGCCAGACTACGCCATGGCTTTCCACGTCACCTCCGCCATGCCGACAGGCATGCTGGGGGCGTCAGTGGATTCTCCGTATTCGGGCGCAGACACGGTTGATATTTACATTACCGGGGTGGGTACCCATGGCGCCTCGCCGCACCGCGGTGTCGACCCTATCGTGCTGGGCTCCCAGATCGTGATGGGTCTCCAGACTGTGGTTAGTAGAACGTTGCCGCCTCGACGTCCGGGCGTGATTACGGTGGGCGCATTTCACAGCGGTACCAAACACAACATCATTTCCGACGCGGCTCATTTGCAGCTGACAGTCAGGAGCGAATCGGCGTCAGATCGCACGCTGTTGCTGGATGGTATTCGCAGAGTCGCAGAGAACATGGGGCGTGTCGCGGGCTTGCCCGAGGAGCTGCTGCCGCGCGTAGTGGTATCTGATGAAAGCGTGCCGCCGACGCTGAATGACAGGGCGCTCACTGAGCGGATCATGGCGCTCTGGAACGGGCATTTCGGTGAGGGTGTTTTGTTTTCCGGGGAGCGCTTGGGTATGGGGGCAGAGGATTTCCCGCTCTTCACCGTCGACCCGTACATACCGAGTCTGTATTTCGCGGTGGGTGGAACGCCGCCAGAGGATTTCGTGACCGAGCAAACTGGTGGCGCACCGGTTCCCTCCCACCACTCACCGCTGTTCAAAGTTGAGCCTGATGCGTCCGTTACATTGGGCGTTGAAGCGTCTGTGTCGGCGCTGCTTGAGTTGATGGGACAGTGACCGTCGGGGTTGGGCCAATCGATTCTGAGCAATACCCTGTCTGGGATCTTACGATTCGGTTGATTCACTGGTATTTCCCCGCCGCCATTGGTGTCATGTGGTGGAGCGGCAAGCAGGGGCGCATGGAGATCCATGCTTGGGTTGGCTACAGCCTGTTAATTCTTGTGCTGACCCGCATTGTGTGGGGTTGTATCGGCAGTGAATCTGCGCGCTTCAGGCACTTTGTGCGGGGTCCCGGCGAGATACGGCGCTATCTTGTGTCAGGTGGTACCTATTCCGGCCACAACCCACTGGGTGCATTATCCGTCTTAGCGCTTCTTGCGCTGCTGGTATCGCAAACTGTATCGGGCACTATGAGCAGCGACGACATCCTTTTTGAGGGGCCCTTCGCCTATTGGGCGCAGGGTTGGTCAGGCGCCGTCGCCGACTGGCACGAGACCAACTGGAGGCTACTTCAGGGGCTTATTGCGCTGCATTTGATATCCATTGGCTGGTACCAATGGAAAAAGCGTCAGCCGTTGGTGCAAACCATGATTCGGGGCCGCTCGGAGACGAGATTTTCGGCCACTGCTCCCAAGCCACTCTGGCTGTCGCTGATGACCGCCTCAATACTCTCTGGGGCGCTGTGGTGGCTAATTACCGTGGCGCCCGAGGCGCCCAGCTATTACTAATACCCCGGCGCAGTCGCGATAGCGTTTTTTGAGAGTGGGCGCGAGCCCGGATTACAGGGCTCGCGGCTATGGCTCAAAACACCAATCTGTCAGCAGGGTGTTTAAGTAAAGCTCGCTGGGTGACAAGCACCGATTGCCTAGTACAGGTAGTCCTTAGATTTGTATTCGTCGTGGCAGGCCTTGCAGGTGCCGCCAGTCGCGATGAACTGATCACGGCTTGCTGCCTGATCCCCGCCCGCCGCAGTGTCGGTCAGTGTGGCCGCGGCCGCTCTGAAGTCGTCAAGCTTGCTCTGGAAGTCGTCCATGTTGGACCAGATATTGGCTTTGGCGCGGGTAGTGCCTTTCTCGGATCCCGGAGCGAAGCCGCGCTCAACGCCAAATTGCGCTGCGTGACTCAGGTCGTTCGCCCACTGAGTGAACAGGGCGTCGTTCCACTCCATCTTGCCTTTCACCATGTCGCCCATCGGCGCGAACGTCATGCCCAGTAGCGCAAAGTAAGATTGGCGGAGGGATTGGAGTGGCTCGGACTGTTCAATGTGCGCCCACGTTGAGGTGGACATCAGACTTATGCCAAGCAAGGTACTAACGAGCGTCTTCTTCATAATTTCTATTCCCAGTTTCTTGAGCTGAAATGCTGTTCTGCACGATCGCTAACGCAATACGGGGCCTCCTAGGCTATCCCAAAAAGGGGAGTGAGTCGTAACCCACAGAGGGTTTACACTCTCATCGACATAGGAGGTGCCATGTCTGAATCATTACCACTCGATGCTTACTGGATGCCCTACACGGGTAATCGTCAGTTCAAGCAAGACCCTCGCATTATTGTCGGTGCGGAGGGTGTGTGGTTTACGGACGATCGCGGCAGACGGATCCTTGATGGACATTCCGGGCTGTGGACTACTGGCCTAGGCCATGGCCACCCCGAAGTCTCCAAAGCGGTTGCCGAACAAATTGAGACGCTGGATTTTGCGCCGCCATTCCAGTTTGGGCATCCTGCGGCGTTTATTCTCGCGGACAAGCTCCGACAGCTCATGCCCGGCGACCTCAACTACGCGTTCTTCACCAACTCAGGGTCCGAGTCAGCGGATACGTCGCTCAAGATGGCGCGCGCTTATTGGCGACTCAAAGGGCAGCCCGCTAAAACCCGCTTCATTGGCCGCCAAAAGGGTTATCACGGCGTCAATTACGGCGGGACGGCCGTAGGCGGCATCGGCGCCAATCGTAAGCCTTTTGGTCAATCACTGGAGGTGGATCACCTCCGCCACACCATGTTGCCTGAGAACGCTTTTTGTCGAGGCATGCCCGAGCAGGGCGCACATCTTGCTGAGGAGCTTGCCGAGCTCATTATTTTGCATGACGCCTCGACGATTGCTGCGGTCATTGTGGAGCCCATGGCAGGCTCAGCGGGAGTCATTCCGCCGCCAACAGGTTATTTGCAGCGTCTCCGGGAGCTGTGTGATCAACACAATATTTTGCTGATTTTTGATGAGGTCATCACTGGGCTAGGCCGCTGCGGCGCTTACACCGGCGCCGAGGCATTTGGTGTTACACCCGATATTCTGAATCTCGCGAAGCAAATCACGAATGGCGCGGTCCCCATGGGGGCCGTCATGGCGACACCTGAAATCTACGACACCTTTATGGAGCATGGCGGTCCCGACTATGCGTTGGAATTTGCGCATGGTTACACCTATTCGGGGCACCCGGTCGCTTGTGCTGCCGGCCTCGCGGCACTCGAGGTTCTGGTACGCGACCAGTTGCCAGCTCGTGTCGCTGCAGAGGCGCCGTTTTGGGAGTCTTTGTTGCACGACGCGTTGGAAGACAAGCCGCATGTAGGAGACATACGCAACTACGGTTTCGCCGGTGCGCTGACTTTGGATGCATACCCCGGCGAACCCTTGCGGCGGCCATTCGAGGTGGCTATGCGCATGTGGGAGAAGGGTTTCCTGGTGCGTTATGGTGGCGACACGATTCAGTTGGCGCCGCATTTTGTGATGGAGCGCCAGCAAATGTCCTCCCTGGTGGAGGCGCTCTCTGAGTCGCTAGACGAACTGGCCTGAAGCGCTCTGCCGAATGGACTTGGACGGCGCTACGGCGCCTCAGCCATAGCTTTTGCCAGCCAAGCGTCCATGCGTTCCTCTAACATGTCCAGCGGTAACGCGCCGGCACCTAACATTTCATCGTGGAAGGCACGAATATCGAACTGGTCGCCCAGCGCAGCTTCCGCCTCGCTGCGCAGCTCCAACATCTTCAGTTGTCCAATCTTGTAAGCTAGAGCCTGTCCCGGCCACCCTATATAGCGATCAATTTCGTTCACGATATCCGCTTCCGTCTTGGCGGCATTGGCCAGAAAGAAATCGATGGCGCGCTGGCGATCCCAACCGAAATAGTGCATGCCGGTATCAACAACCAGGCGCACCGCACGCCACATGTCGTAGACCAATTGTCCGTAACGAGAGTAGGGGTCTGTGTACAGTCCCATGTCGTAACCCAGCCGTTCCGAGTAGAGCCCCCATCCTTCGATGAACGCTGTGAAACCGCCATTTCGTCGGAATTCAGGTAACCCGGTAAGCTCCTGAGCCAGGGCAATCTGTAAATGGTGGCCCGGCACGCTCTCGTGAACGCTCAATACTTCCATTTCGAACTTTGGCCGCACTTCGGGCTGGTACAGGTTGACGTAGTACCACCCTGGCCGCGAGCCATCGATGGCCGGCCGCATATAGTATGCGGTGGTGGTATCTGGTGCCTCCTCATCGGGAATGGGGCGCACGCCATAGGGAGCACGAGGTAGCTTCCCGAACAATTTGACCAACCCGGGGTCCAACCGCTTGGAGACTGCCTGATATCCTTCGAGAAGCGCCTCGGGGCTTTCGTAATAAAATTGGGGGTCAGTTCTCAGGAACGTGTTAAACGCAGTGATGTCGCCTTCAAACCCGACCTCCGCGATCACCGCCTCCATCTCGAAGCGGATTCGCGACACTTCCTTTAATCCGATCTCATGAATTTCATCCGGGGTCATGCTGGTTGTAGTGAAGTGCTGGGCTAGACGGGCATACACTTGCTTGCCCCCGGGCAACGACCCGATTCCGGGTTCCCGCGCGCCGGGAAGGTAACGCTTCTCCAGAAACGCCAACAGTTCAGCAAAAGCGGGGTTTATCTCCTCCGTAATCACCCTGCGGGCTTCGTCTTGCAATGCGTCTTGTTGTGACGCGTCCAAGTTTTCGGGTAGCTCTATGAAAGCCCGAAAAAAAGGACTGTCCGAGGCATCGCCGTCGAGCAAAGTTTGAATCTGTGCTGGTACGCGAGACATGACGATCTGCGCCTGCGTGCGGCTTTTGTCTAGGCCTTTACTGAGCAAAGCCTGGTATTGCGCTAGTTGCTCCGGTAGCGCGCGCAATCGAGTCAGCCAGTCAAGGAGATCTTGCTCGGTTTCCATTGGCAAGTAATCGACCATGCTGTGCCAGTGTTGTGGACCGGAGCGCATATCTAGTGCGATCAAATGTAAGCCGTCTTCGAATTCGCTGCGGTTGTCGCGCAGCTGACGGAGCAACATGGCCCGGTTGACGCGACCGTCGGCGCTGAGCGTAGCGGGCTCAATTCGCTCGAGCTCACTGACAAAGCGCCCTTCGTCTTCATAGCGAGAGCGAAATGCCTCGGGGCTCCGATCCGTCCACAGCGCGTTCCCCGATCGGTCACCGTACTCAAGTCGGCGTTCAGGATATTCCTCGAGCACCCACTGCCAGTGGCGGTCGATTACCCCTTCGAGAACGGTGTCATTCCCGTAAGAAGAAACCGCCGCGCAGGGTGATAGGGCGAGACATAACAGCCCGGCGGTCAAACTGGGTGCCTCGTTTCGGCCTGCCTTTTCTGCAGGCGGTCTTGTAGTCAGGTGGTGTCTTGTCATCAGGCAATCCAGCGCGGCGCGCATTCGTCTTGTATCTCGCTGATGAGAAGAGCCGGGTATGGACTGGTCTTATCATAAGCGCAGAGGGGATTGGGGGATGGGCACCCCACATGTTGGCTAGCGACCCAATATAGAACGGGCTACGAGTTCCCGCATGATCTCTGAAGACCCGCCATAGATGGTCTGTATGCGCGCATCGACATAAAAGCGCGAGATTGGGTACTCCGAGGTATAGCCATAACCGCCAAAGAGCTGCAGGCATTGATCCGCTACGCGGCACTGCATTTCGCAGCTGGCAAGTTTGAGCATCGCTGCCGTGTCGGCTGTCAGTGTCCCGCTAGCGTAGTCTCTGGCGCACTGCTCGTAGAAGGCACGATTCACGGCGATGTCAGTTTTGACTTCAGCGAGCTTGAAGCGCGTGTTCTGAAACTGCCCGATCTTTTGACCGAAGGCCTCGCGCTCCCGAACGTACTGCACGGTGATATCCAGCGCACCCTCTGAAGCGGCTATGGCCTGTGCGGCGATACCCAATCGTTCGCGAGGTAGCTCTTCCATCATGATGACAAAGCCACGGTTTTCTTCACCCAGCAGCGCGGTGGCGGGTAGGCGTACGTCATTGAAAAAGAGCAGCGCGGTGTCTGATGTGTGCTGGCCAATCTTGTCGATTTTTTTCGATTTCTCGAAACCCGCAGAGTTTGCATCCACCAAAAACAGTGATGTCCCCTTGGCGCCTTTGCCCGGGTCTGTGATGGCCGCGACGATCACCAGATCAGCATGGATGCCGTTGGTGATAAAGATTTTTGAGCCATTCAGTACCCATTCATCGCCATCGCGAACCACGTTGGTGCGGATACCTTGAACGTCTGATCCCGCGCCTGGTTCTGTCATCGCTAACGCGCCCACGACCTCTCCTTTGGCCATGCGTGGCAACCAGTGTGCTTTCTGTTCTTCGGTGCCGTGACGACTGACATAGGGTGCGACGATGTTGTTGTGAATGCCGTAGCCCGATGCAAAGCCTCCGAATCCCATTTCGGATAACTCTTCGATCATCGCGAGCGTGACGTGGGGCGATGTCCCGGCGCCACCGAACTGCTCGTCCATGTCAGGACAAAGCAGTCCCGCCTCACCGAGTCGATTCCACAGCTCCCGAGGGACCATGCGGTTCTCTTCCCACTGCTCATAGTGAGGTGTAATCTCCTGTTCGAATGCGCGGCGCGCCATGTCCCGAAACAGCGTCAGCTCGTCCAGATCAACGGCTTGATTCATTTTTTTGCCCCAAGTAATTTTCGGCCAGACGCGCAGTATGAAGAAACTCGGGGGTCAGTACAAAAAGTCACTGGAGAAACGCCCGTGAATGCACCCGAGCCTAATGGATCCGCCGCGGCACTCGCCGGTCAACTCCGCACCCATCTGCCCGGGCGAGATGTGGCGCAATTCATTGCTGACTTCGATACACAAGGATTCTGCGTGATTACCGATCTGCTCGATAGCGAAGTGCTGGAGCGGCAACGGGGGCACTGGCGCCCTGGATTGAAAAGGGTCCAATGGGGCGCAATGTATTTGAGGGAACCCGTACGCATCGCGTTTATGCCATGCTCGCTAAGGACCCAATATTTGCGGAACTGATTGCCCATCCAGTCTCATTGACCTGGGCTGAGCATTATCTCGGTGGGAGCTGCTTGCTGTCGGCCTGCTTGGCGATTTTTTTCGCAATCCGGTGAATCCCCGCAGCCCTGGCATATCGACGACTGCCACACCACACTGACGCCGCCCCACGATTTGTTAGGCGTGTCGACTTTTTGGGCGCTTGACGACACCACAATAGAGATCGGCGCTACCGAAGTCTTGCCGGGCAGTCACTTGTGGGCTGAGACAGACTTTCCTGGCGTGCTCCGCGATCAAAACTTTGCGACAGCGGAAGGCGCGGAGGGTGATGCGGGCGCTCATCCTGGCACCGTCAAGGTCACGATGCCGGCAGGGTCTCTGATGATCGCACGCGGCGACTTGTGGCACAGGGGTGGCGGCAACCGCTCACAATCGGCTAGGCGTGTCGTGACGCCACAGTATTGCGCCGGTTGGTTGCGCCCTCTAGAGACCATGCTGTTATCTGTTCCCCCGGAGCAGGTGGCTGTGCTGCCTGATCGCGTCAAGGCGCCTCTAGGCCACTCTATTCATCCGCCCTTTATAGGGTATTCTGACGGGATGCATCCGCAGCGCGTGTTGGCTTAGGTAACGCCGCTGCCTATTATCGACGTCACAAAAACTATCGAGGTCACCATGCGAGAGTACACACAGTTTTACATTAACGGTCAGTGGGTTGACCCCATCACGCCCAAGACGCTGGGTGTTCTAGATCCCTCGACCGAGGAGGTCTGCGCCACGATCTCTCTGGGTGCCAAGGCCGACGTCGACGCCGCTGTTACCGCGGCAAAGGCCGCATTTGAGACGTTCAGCCAGACCAGTATCGAGGAGCGTGTTGGCATGCTGGAGCGCATGGCCGATATCTTCCAGCGCCGCATCGGCGAGATTGCTGAGGCGATTCGGTTGGAAATGGGCGCGCCCATCAAGCTCGCGAGCACGGCTCAGGCCTACGCCGGGCTCGGCCACATCACCGAGGCGGCAAAAATTCTGAAAACCTACTCATTTACCGAGGACCTCGGCCCACACCGCGTGGTGAAAGAGCCGATCGGAGTTTGCGGCTTGATCACACCATGGAACTGGCCGTTGAACCAGGTCAGTTGTAAGGTCGCGCCGGCGCTGGCGGTAGGGTGCACAATGGTATTGAAGCCCAGCGAAGTGGCGCCGCTCTCTGCCTATCTCTACGCTGAGATTATGGAGGAGGCAGGGGTACCCGCGGGTGTTTTCAACCTGGTTAATGGTGACGGCCCGACTGTCGGTGAGGCGCTCTCGCGTCACCCCGATGTCGACATGATGTCTTTCACGGGTTCAACCCGTGCAGGGTCTCTGGTTGCTCAAAACGCAGCGCCCACCGTGAAACGGGTTACGCAGGAATTGGGTGGCAAGTCTCCCAACATTATTCTCCACGACGCGGATCTGGAGGCCGCGGTCACCCGAGGTGTGCTACACATGTACAACAACACCGGACAGTCTTGTAACGCGCCATCGCGAATGCTTGTGCCCCGCGCGCTATTGGCAGAGGCAGAGGCGATCGCGGCAAAGGTCACGGAGTCTGTTGTGATCGGCGCTACCAGTGATGAAGCGACAACGATGGGCCCAGTCGTATCCAAAGTGCAATGGGACAAGATCCAGAGCTTGATCGAAACCGGTGTGGCCGAGGGTGCCAAGGTGGTCTGCGGTGGTCCCGGCTTGCCCGAGGGCATCGAGCGTGGCTACTACGTAAAGCCAACCGTATTCTCCGAAGTCACCAACGATATGGCCATCGCCGAGCAGGAGATATTTGGTCCGGTGCTGGCAATGCTGCCTTACGACAGTGAAGAAGAGGCGATCCACATTGCCAACGATACACCCTATGGCTTGGCAGGTTATGTACAGAGTGGCGATCTCGATCACGCGCGTTCTGTGGCTTCCCGTATCCGCGCAGGTAACGTTCACATAAACGGCGCGTCTCCTGGTATGGATGTGCCCTTCGGCGGCTATAAGCAATCAGGCAATGGCCGTGAGTGGGGTGCACATGGCTTTACCGATTACCTGGAGATCAAGGCGATTTCGGGCTTTGAGGCGGCCTGAGGGATTCTGAGTAGCGAGAGGCGGCGATGAAGGCCATCCTAGCCATTGATCAGGGCACGACGGGTACGACTGTTGCGGTCATGAATACCCGCGGTGCCGTGCTCGGCAGCGTGAACTATGAGTTCCCCCAGATCTACCCCAAGCCCGGTTGGGTCGAGCATGATCCCGATGCGATTTGGACGTCGGTACTAAAGGGTATCCGTTCGGTATTTCGCAAGGGGTTGTGCAAACCTGGCGATATCGCCTGTATTGGTATTACAAATCAGCGCGAGACCGCCTTATTGTGGGAGCGACGCACGGGCAAACCTTTGGGTAATGCAATTGTTTGGCAGTGCCGTCGCACGGTGGCGTTTTGCGACGGTCTCCGCAAAAAGGGCGTGGAGCCGGTGGTCCGTGACAGGACTGGTTTGGTGCTGGATCCGTACTTTTCGGGGAGCAAGTTTCGTTGGTTGCTGAATGATATCGACGGAGTCAGAGGTCGCGCGCGTCGTGGCGAGATTGCCGCCGGTACCATTGATGCTTACCTCCTGACGCGGCTAACTGGTGGGCTGGTGCACGCAACGGATGTGTCCAACGCGTCTCGCACATCTTTGATGAATCTGAGCACCTTGGATTGGGATCCCGACCTTCTCAAGCTTTTCAATGTCCCCCGCAATATTCTGCCGGATATTATCCCGTCCAGTGGTGACTTGGGTCGCACTCTGGGCGTGCCCGGACTGCCTGACGGTCTGCCCATTTCCGGTATTGCGGGCGATCAGCAGTCAGCACTCTTTGGTCAAGCGGGCTTCGAGAGAGGCGCCGCCAAGTGCACCTTCGGGACCGGGTCGTTTATTCTTATGAATTCCGGTCAAGACCGTATGCACAGTGAAGCCGGATTACTCAGCACGGTTGCCTGGCAGCTGCCGGGGCAGCAATCACCGGTCTATGCCCTCGAGGGCGGTGCTTTCATCTGCGGAGCGGCAGTGCAGTGGTTGCGAGATGGCTTGGGCATTATCAAGCGTGCTCCGGACATTGAGCGCTTGGCTGCGACTGTTTCGGACGCAAACGGCATTGAGTTCGTCCCTGCATTGACCGGTTTGGGAGCGCCGCATTGGGACCCGGATGCGCGGGGCGTGATATCGGGATTGACCCGTGGTGCGACGGCTGCTCACCTTGCCCGCGCAACGCTGGAAGCGATGGCGCTGCAGAATGTCGATATTTTACGAGCCATGGAGCGTGATCTCGGGCGACGAATGGGCGATCTCCGGGTGGACGGCGGGGCCTCCGCAAACAATGCGCTCATGCAGCTGCAGGCGGATTATCTGGGTCGCGAGATTGTCCGCCCGAAGGTGATCGAGACGACGGTAGCGGGGGCCTGCTTCCTTGCGGGGCTCGGTGTGGGGATTTGGAAAAACACAGAGGCGTTGGCAAAAGTGTGGCGAGCGGATCAGTCGTTCCCAGCCAGAATGACGACCGGCGCTCGGCGCAGACGCCTGTCATCATGGCAGCGGGCGGTCGAACGCGCGAAATCAGAAGGTTGATCGACCTATGGCCGATGTGGTGACCTTTGCACGCGTTAAAAAAAAGAAGCCCGATCAAACGATGTGCCGCAATGGCCATCACAAGTGGCGGCCAGTCAAAGCCGATCCGTTCGCCGTTCATCGCGGCGAGTTGATTACGCGTTTCCGCTGCGAGCGCTGTGGAAAGGAGCGGACTAAAGCGACCTAGCTCCGCGCTATCTCATTGACCGTGCGACCCAAGCTCGCTGTGCGGTCCTCATTAGAGGTGTCAGCCTCGTGCATCCACACTCTGCAACAGCGCGCCTTTCTCGCGGTCCTCGGACCTAACACCTTGGACGTAACACCTCTGGGGAGTAGTGGTGGCCTTCGGGAGTCGATAAACTGATTGCCTTAATCAAACGCCTCGTGTTGAGACAGGGAGTGTGACCGATGACTGCTATGATTTATCCAACAACCAACCCGTCACTGTCCGAGCAGATGGTGGTGGCCCGGGCAGAGGGCCCCTACATCTTTGACAAGCAGGGGAAGCGTTATCTGGAGGGTATGGCGGGCCTCTGGTGTACGGCGCTGGGTTACGGTAATGAGGAGATCATCGAGGTAGCCGAGCGGCAGATGCGTGAGCTCAGCTTTAGCCACATGTTTGGCGGCAAGACACACGCCTCTGCCATGGAGCTTGCGGACAAGCTGTCAGCAATGGTGCCCATGTCAGATGGCAGGGTGTTTCTCGGTAACTCTGGATCAGACGCAAACGATACGCTTCTCAAGTTGATCCGTTACCACGCCGAAGCTTCCGGGCAGCCCCAGCGCGTCAAAGTCATTGCCAGAGAACAGGGCTACCACGGCGTGACGCTGGCCTCTGCGGCGCTCACCGCGATCCCGACGAACCACGCACACTTCCAACTGCCGTTTGAGGCACTGGGCGTTTTGAGGACGGGCTCGGCCAACTATTATCGTGGCGCGATGGAGGGCGAATGCGAGGCGGACTTCGTGGCGCGCCGTGCCGACGAACTGGAATCCCTGATTTTGGCTGAGGGACCCGACACGATTGCAGCGATGATCGCAGAGCCGGTGAGTGGAGCAGGGGGTGTGATTGTGCCGCCAGCGGGATATTTCGAGGCGATTCAGGCGGTTCTGGATCGCTACGGTATCTGGTTATGGGGCGATGAGGTTATATGCGGGTTCGGGCGCCTAGGGGCCGATTTTGGCGCGAACAAGATGGCGATGCGGCCTCAGATGATGACCCTGGCAAAAGCGTTGTCGTCTGCGTACGTGCCGGTGTCGGCCGCTATCGTTCAGGGGGATATCGCCGATTGCATCAATGCTTCCGCGACGGAGGTCGGGGTATTTGGTCATGGGTATACCTACAGCGGCCACCCGCTTGGGTGCGCGGTGGCCAGTAAGGTGATCGACATCTATGTGCGCGATCGCATTTTCGATCATGCAGCGGAGGTGGGTAGTTATTTGCAGTCCTGTTTGGCGGGGTTTGCAGACCACCCTCTGGTCGGTGAAGCATCGGGTGTCGGCATGATCGGTGCGTTGGAGCTCGTTGCGAATAAAGAGACCAAGCAGCCCTTCGAGGGCATGAAAGTAGGGCAGTTCTGCGCGAAGGCCGCTGAAGAAAATGGTTTGGTCATAAGGCCTCTGGGCGGTAACCGCGTTGCGCTGTGTCCGCCGCTCATCATTGGGCGTGAGCATGTTGATGAGATCGGTGAAAAGCTAGGCGCGGCATTGAACACCACACTCGATTGGGTGACGGCACAGGGCATGCGCTAGCGTTTGCCCCGGGCGCGGCGGCTTTTCAGGCCGTGCTTACGAACCAGTGCGCGCATCTGGTTGTAATTGAGTCCGAGTAGGTCCGCAGCGTCGTTTTGACGCTGATGGGCAGCGTCGAGTGCTCGCTCTAGCCACGACAGTTCTGCGTCGTGTAGCTGTTGTTTGAGGTCTATGGGCCATGAATCCCGTGATGGCAACGATGGCGAGGCCATAGACGATGATACAGCGTCCGCTACTGGGGAATACTGCTCCGACACGGTGCGTACGGAGTCTGGCGCATCGTGATCAAGGTATGAGCTGTCTCCCTGGTGAAACGGGTTGATCACAATCTGGGTGATAGGGCGT
>MDTG01406540.1_pt1 | contig 15755 bp, 16 predicted proteins | sample 811421 | NCBI WGS metagenome assembly MDTG01 (sample SAMN05326645, study PRJNA326480) | marine metagenome | isolation source: seawater | place: Pacific Ocean: South East | collected 2011 | reverse complement strand
TGCCAAGCAGAATAGGCTTGCCGGAGCCGCCCAGCCAATTGGACTGCGGGATTACCATTTCACGATCCAGATAACTGAACGCCAGCATGATCGCCACCGCCAGCATTGAACCCGGCAATGCATAGCCCAGATTGGCCAAGCCGACGGTCGAATTCATCAGCCGCGTGGGCGTCATGCGCCGGGCAAAGGCCAGCATCAAGGCAACGCATACGGTGAGCACAGCCGCTATCGAACCAAGGTAAAGGGTATGCAGGATCAGCGCGGTGTAACGCTCGTCGAGATCGAAGCGTCCGCGCTGCCAGAACCAACTGAGTAACTGCAACATCGGCACAACAAACGCGCAGGTAAAGACCAGGCCACACCAAGCACTGGCGGCGAATGCTTTGCCACCCTTGAGGTGATACAGCGCAGAGCCCCGCTGCCGTTCATTGCTCGGGCGTACCGCGCCACGGGCACGCCGCTCGCCATACAGCACCAGCATCACCGCCAACAGCAGCACGCTGGCCAGCTGGGTGGCGCTGGTCAGGCTGTAGAAGCCATACCAAGTCTTGTAAATGGCCGTAGTGAACGTATCGAAGTTGAACACCGAAACCGCGCCAAAGTCCGCCAGTGTCTCCATGATGGCCAGCGCCAGCCCCGCGCCGATGGCAGGGCGCGCCATTGGCAAAGCCACTCGCCAGAATGCCTGCCAGGGACTTTGCCCAAGCACCCGCGCGGCTTCCATCAAGCCCTTGCCCTGGGCCAGAAACGCATTGCGCGCGAGAAGATAAACGTAGGGATAGAACACCAGCACCAGAACGATAATCACGCCGCCGGTTGAGCGCACCCGGGGCATTCTCAAGCCGCTGCCAAACCATTCGCGCAGCAGGGTTTGCAGCGGCCCGGAAAAATCCAGCAAGCCGACAAAAACAAAGGCCAGCACGTAGGCAGGGATAGCGAACGGCAGCATCAGCGCCCAGTCCAGCCAGCGCCGTCCGGGGAACTCGCACAGGCTCGTAAGCCAGGCCAGGCTCACGCCGATCAGGGTCACGCCGACACCCACGCCCAACACCAAGGTGATGGTGTTGCCGATCAGCCGGGGCATTTGGGTTTGCCACAGGTGCGACCAGATCTCGCGGTCAATCTCGCCCCAACTCAACAGCAGTACGCTTAACGGCAGAAGTACCAATGCTGCAACGGCAAAGGCCAGCGGATACCAGCGACGCTGGGCAGGATGAGACACGCAATATCCTCAGAACAAAAACACGAAACCCCGAACAAAGTCGGGGCGTCGAGTATAACCGTTAAGCGCTGCGTTTTAGTTCCAGCCAGCGCGATCCATCAACATGATTGCTTCAGCCTGGCGCTTGCCCGCTACTTCAACTGGAATCGAGTCAGCCTTGAAGGTGCCCCATGCCTGAACTTCGGCAGACGGTTCAATCTTCGGGTTGGCCGGATATTCCTGATTGAGGCCAGCGAACAGACCCTGCGCTTCTTCACCAGTCATCCACTCCAGCAGCTTCTGCGCAGCTTCAGGATGCGGTGCGTTAAGGGTTACGCCAGCGCCGGCAAGGTTAACGTGAACGCCGCGATCAGCCTGATTCGGCCAGAACGGCTTGACCTTGAAGTTCGGGTTGTCTTTGTGCAGGCGGCCGTAGTAATAGGTGTTGGTGATGCCAACATCGCACTGCCCGGCGTCGATGGCCTGCAGCAGAGCCGTGTCATCGGCAAATACGTCGGTGGCCAGATTGTTGACCCAACCCTTGATGATTTCTTCGGTTTTTTCCGCGCCGTGAGTCTCGATCAGCGTGGCTGTCAGCGACTGGTTATAAACCTTCTTGCTGGTACGCAGGCACAGACGGCCTTCCCAGTTCTTGTCGGCCAGAGCTTCGTAGGTCGACAACTCTTTAGGATCAACCCGCTCGGTCGAGTAGAAGATAGTCCGCGCGCGCAGTGAAAGACCGGTCCAGCTACCTGTGCTGGAACGATACTGAGCCGGGATGTTGGCATCGATCACGGATGACTTCAGCGGCTTCAGAACACCCTGCTGCTCGGCCTGCCAGAGGTTACCGGCGTCGACAGTGATCAACATGTCGGCGGGAGTATTCTCGCCCTCGGCCTGGAGGCGCGCCAACAATGGCGCTTCTTTGTCGGTGATGAACTTGACTGGCACACCGGTCTTGGCGGTGTAGGCATCAAAAACAGGCTTAATCAGCTCGTCGATACGCGCGGAGTAGACCACGACCTCATCGGCTGCCTGGGCGGCGCCGGCAAAGGCTGTGAGTGAAAGTGCGGCGAACAGTTGCTTGTTAAGCTGCATGAAATCCTGCCTCTTTATTAAGGTCGTGATAAAGCCAGGCACAAATGATAGTTACTTGCATCTAGATTCTCAACAAGCCCACATTTGGCAATGTGTAACAGCGGATTACTTCCTGTCAGCGACGCTCAGGGCCGCGCTAAATCGGGCAAATCCCCGACCAGACCCAACGCCTGACGGACGAACAATGCCTTGGCTTCAGGCAAATCATCGACCCACTTCAAACCGCTGTTGCGCAACCAGCGCACGGGCAACGGGTCGGCCTGAAACAAGCGCTGAAAGCCTTCCATCGCCGCCATCATGGCCAGATTGTGCGGCATGCGCCGACGCTCGTAGCGGCTTAATACACGCTCATCGGCCAGCGACTCGCCGCGCTCATGAGCGCGCAACAGCACTTGCGCCAATACCGCTGCATCGAGAAAACCCAGATTGACGCCCTGACCCGCCAGCGGATGAATGCTGTGCGCGGCATCGCCGACCAGCGCCAGACCGGGCTCGATATAGCGTTTGGCGTGGCGCTGGCGCAGCGGGATACACATGCGCCGATCGGCATGCTCTACCGTGCCAAGGCGATGCTCGAAGGCCTTGCCCAGCTCGACACAGAACTGGGCATCATCGAGCGCCATCAGCCGCTCGGCTTCAACCGGCGTGGTTGACCAGACAATCGAACACCAGTTTTCCCCCGCCATCGGCGAGTCAGCCGGTGCATGCAGGGGCAGAAAAGCCAGCGGACCGTCATCGGTAAAACGCTGCCATGCCGTCGCCTGATGCGGCTGGGAGCAGCGCACGCTGGTGACGATAGCGTGATGCAGGTAATCCCACTCGCGCGTTGCACAACCGGCAAAGCGACGCACCGTCGAGTTGGCGCCATCGGCAGCGATCAACAGCGGAGCCCGCAATTCGCGGCCGTCTTCAAGTGTCAGCAGCCAGTCGTCACCCGAGCGGCGCATTTGCGCCAGTCGCGAGTTAGCGAGCAGACCAATATTGCTCTCAAGCAACCCTTCAAGCAGCGCATCCTGCACCACCCGATTTTCGACAATATGCCCCAGCGTTTCGGCATGCACGCTGGCCGCACTGAAATGAATATTGCCGGTACCGGAACCATCCCAGACCTGCATATCGCGGTAGGCACTGCTGCGCCGTGCAGCAATTGCGGGCCATACATCAAGGCGTTCAAGAATCCGCTGACTGGCCACAGACAACGCGCTCACCCGCGGCTCAAAGGCGCTGTCGGGCGCGAAAGGTTTGACGCTGAGGTCTCCCCCATCGACCAGAAGAATTTCCAGACCACTGTCTCGCAGCGCCAATGCCAATGCACTGCCTACCATTCCGGCGCCGACGATAATCAGATCAGCTTGCATGTGTATTCCTTAAGCCGCTTGCTGAACGCGCTGCTTGAGCCGCACGTAGAGTGTCTTGTGAACGCGGGCGACCAGCGTGCCCTGAGCATCGCGCACCTCGACCTGCAACTGCGGCAGGTATTTACTACCATCGGCGGTGCGCGCACGAATATCGTCAAGCAGGTGGTTATCAATGCTGAAATCGGCATACACCGGGCCTTTGCCCGGTGCGATGAAATCAATATTGGCGGCCTTGTCCCAGACAATGTAATCGCGGCCCAAGTTCTCCATTACCAGCAGCATGAAGAACGGATCGGTCATCGAATACAGGCTGCCGCCAAACTGGGTACCGACATAATTGCGGTTATACCAGCCAAGGCCCATATTCACGCGGGCCTGTTGGAAGTTGTCGCTGATGTGCCGCACGCGCACGCCAGCGCCCAGATACGGCGGATAAAAATTCATCGCCCAGCGCAGTAGACGCGCCTTACGGGCCATTTTCTTGCTGCTCATTCGTTCACTCAATAGTCGCCACGCGTGCCGATACCCATAGCCTGGCGGGCAAACCAACGCTTGGCCGGCGGCAATAAATCCAGCCCCAGCAGCCCGAGGTTGCGACCTGTGGCTTGCAAGGGCTGGCTGTTGCTGAACAGCCGCGTGACCTGATCAGAAAAGCCCACGGTCAGTTGCTGATCAAGCCGTTGCTTGCGCAGATAAGCCTGCAAGGTTGTCAGCGCGCCCAGTGGTTCCGTGCTTGCGATGAGCGTATCAGCCAGCGCCATGGTATCGCGCAGCGACAGGTTATAGCCCTGCCCCGCAATCGGATGCAGGCTGTGCGCAGCATTGCCCAACACCACCAGATTTGCGCGAACCTGCTCCTGTGCCTCAACCAGCGACAACGGGTAAAGATGACGTTCGCCGACCTTCTCCAGCGCGCCCAGCCGATAGCCAAAAGCAAGCTGTAACTCACTGAGGAACGAGGCGTCCGATGCGCCAAGCAAGCGCTCGGCATCGGCAGCCGAGCGGGTCCAGACCAGCGCGCAACGCTTGTCGGCGAGCGGCAGCATGGCCATCGGGCCTTCTTCGGTGAAGCGTTCGAACGCCTGTCCGCAATGCGATTCACGCGGGCTGATGTTGGCAATCAGCGCGGTCTGGCCATAAGGCGTGGTTTTCACGGTCACGCCCAACTGCTCACGCAGACCGGAACGACCGCCGTCAGCCAATACTGCAAGATCACACTCAAGGGTTGAACCGTCGTCCAGTGTCAGCTGGTAGCCATCGGCCAGCGTTTGCATGCGCGTGACCTGTGCCGGACTGCGCCATGTCACCACTTGCTGATCCATCGCCTGCCACAGGCATTCGCCGAGCCAGGCGTTTTCGACCACATAACCAAGCGCCGGCACGCCCTCTTCCTGAGCACTCAGGCGCGCCGCCGCAAAACGGCCCTGATCGGAGACGTGAATGTGTTTAATCGGCTCGGCACGCTTGCTGATCTGTTGCCACAAACCGAGGCGCTGGTAGATCTGCTGCGTGCCGTAGGAAAGCGCCGTCGAACGTGCGTCATAACTCGGTTGATAACCGCTACCCGGGGTAAACGGCTCGATCAGGCAGATCGTCCAGCCGCGCACCTTGGCCTCGGCCTGCAGAGCCAGAGCCAAGCTGGCGCCAACCAGACCGCCGCCAACGATTGCGATATCGACCCGTGACATAAAGTTAAGCCACCTCGGCGCGGGCAGCCGCCATCAGTGCTTCGATCTCGGCGACAGTTTTCGGGCAATCCTTGGTGAGGATTTCGCACCCGTCACGCGTCACGACCACATCGTCTTCAATGCGCACACCAATGCCGCGCCACTTTTTCGCCACGTTCTGGTTATCCAGCCCAATGTAGATACCCGGCTCAACGGTCATTGCCATGCCAACCTCAAGCACGCGCCATTCGCCGCCGACTTTGTAGTCGCCAACATCATGCACATCCAGCCCCAGCCAGTGGCCGGCACGGTGCATGTAAAACGGCTTGTAGGCTTCGGTCGCGATCAATTCATCGACGTCACCCTGAAGGATACCCAGCTCGACCAGACCCGCAGTAATCACCTGCACGGTGGCTTCATGCGCCTGGTTCCAGTGTTTGTCGGGGCCAATTTCAAGGAAGGCGGCTTCCTGCGAGGCCAGCACCAACTCGTAAATAGCCTTTTGCTCGGGCGAGAACGTGCCGCTGACCGGGAATGTGCGGGTGATATCGCTGGCGTAGCAGTCGATTTCGCAACCGGCATCAATCAGTACCAGATCACCGTCTTTAAGGGCCGCGTCGTTTTCGTGGTAATGCAGAATGCAGGCATTCTTGCCCGCCGCGACGATGGAGCCGTAAGCCGGCATCTTCGCCCCGCCCTTGCGGAACTCGTAGTCCAGTTCGGCTTCCAGGTGAAACTCGAACAGGCCAGCGCGACTCGCCTGCATGGCGCGAACGTGTGCACGCGAAGAGATAGCCGCAGCCTCACGCATCACCTTGACTTCGTTGCTGCTCTTGTAAAGACGCATGTCGTGCAGCAAATGGTCGAGGGCGACAAACTCATTCGGTGGCTGAGCCCCCTGACGCGCCTTGGAGCGGATCACATTGATCCACTCCATCAGGTGGCGGTCGAATTCCTGATTGGTGCCCATGGCGTAATACACACGCTCACGGCCTTCGATCAGCCCCGGCAGAATGTCGTCGATATCGCCGATCGGAAACGCGTCATCAGCGCCGTATTGGCTGATCGCGCCATCTTGCCCGGCACGCAAGCCGTCCCACAGCTCGCGCTCGGGATCACGTTCGCGGCAGAACAAGACATATTCGCCGTGCTCGCGGCCCGGAATCAGGGCAATTACGGCTTCCGGCTCGGGGAATCCTGACAAGTACTGAAAGTCGCTGTCCTGACGGTAGATATGCTCAACGTCACGGTTACGGATGTAAACCGGCGCAGCAGGCAGAATTGCGATGCTGTTGGGTTCCATCTGATCCATCAACGCTTTGCGTCGACGGGCAAATTCCGACTTGGGGATTCGAGTCATGGGCAAGCAGGTCCATTAAGTTAGTAGAAGTAGCACGGGGCCCGGCAGGTTGGACGCATGGCCTGTGGATAAAACCGCTGCGCCAACATCATCCCGTCAAGCCTCAACCAGACACGGCCAAGTCAGGCTTGGCCATGCTCGCCGACGTTTCAGTGCAGCGACGGCTTTTCGACCGGCGCAACCGGCTTGGCGCACTCGCTGAACAGCAGCAATGGAGCAACCCGCAGGTATTCCATCACTTCCATATAGTCGTTTTCGCCGTCTTCGGACTCTTCAAGCGCATTCTGCACCTGAGCGATGGCCGACAAGTCTTGCAGAACTTCCATGGCCTCGGCACTCAGCGCCGCATCGCCAGCGGTCAGCCCGAAGCCGCCAAGGAAGCCCTGACACCACTGACCCAAGGCCACGGCACGCTCGCTCAGCGGCGCCTCATCAGACGGCAACAGCAGCACCAAAGTGACCTCACTGCCGGTCAACTCAGTCTTGACCATTTCCTGCAAACCCAGCAGTGCCTGGCGCACAGTACCTTCAGGAGCCGCGCCGAGCAGCTCGGCAGCATCGACCAGCCATGGGTCTGTGGCAAAGCCTGCGCCTGCACAGCTACGGCCCAGCAGCAGCCCTTGCAGCTCAGCGGGAGAGACAGAAAAACCGTTGCTGGTTAGCAAAGCGGCGAATGCGGTGTACGGAGAACTAGAAGTTGGCATAGATAACTAGGCGCCAGACGGCGCAATCACTAGAATGGAGGTCCCGTATCCTAGCACCGGCAAGCGCGCGAAGACTATCGGGTGCGGCCATCGGTCTGTGTCTGGTTTAACCGCCAAGGCGCACAATTGAACAAAACCGCTGCACATTTTTGCCACGCGCGCCGACATGCACAGCGCTACATGCCTAAAATTGGTTGTAGAGGTTTGACCGCTTGCCCAGTCAGACCTATATAGTCCGGTCAATACTTGCCTTTGCGAGCCCACATGGAAGATCCAAACCTGCAAGCCCTGACATCCAAGCTGGAGCTACTGATCCAGCGGGTTGAACAGCTCAAAGTGCAAAACCGACAGCTCCTGGCGCATGAGCAAGCGTGGCGTGAAGAACGCGCTCATCTAATTGAAAAGAACGAATTGGCCCGACACAAGGTCGAATCCATGATTTCGCGCTTGAGAGCCTTGGAGCAAGACACATGAGTCAATCAAATACGGTTAACGTACAAATTCTCGATAAAGAATATTGCATCGCCTGCCCAGCCGACGAACGGGCCAATCTGGAAGGCGCCGCGCGCTATCTGGACGGCAAGATGCGCGAGATCCGCAGCAGCGGCAAAGTCATTGGTGCCGACCGCATCGCCGTGATGGCTGCGCTCAATATCACCCACGAATTGCTGCACAAACAGCAGAACCTCGACTACCAGTCGAGCTCGACCAAAGAGCACGTGCGCACGCTGCTAGAGCGGGTCGATCAGGCGCTGGCTGCCGACGAAGAACATCGCGGGGCCTGATAAACTGATTTGATTCGGGTATACTGGCCCCGCTCCCTGAAGTGTGCGCCAGTTGGTCATGTCCCTGAGCCGATACGCACAACCCCGGGGGTTGCAAGCCGGGGCAGGTGTGCATGTCCGCCTGACGGAAAGCCTTAACGCCTCCTTCAACCTCCACCTTGAACTTTCGGGTTCAAGGGCTACACCGACAGCGGCACGTCGGGGGGTCCTAATTTTCTCTGCTGCTGCCTCGATTGACTGCGCAGCAGCAGCGCCCAGGCATCAACATGCTTGAATCGAACACCCTCTCCCGCCAGCAACTGCGTCGCCAGCTTCGTCAAGCCCGACGTGCACTTGGCCGCCACGCCCAACGGCAGGCCAGCCTTGGCCTCTACCGCCAGCTAGCGCAAAACCCAGCCTGGCGTCGCGCTCGACACATAGCCCTGTACTTACCCAACGACGGTGAAATAGACCCGCAACTGCTGCTGCGCGCGGCGCAGCGTCAGGGCAAGGCAACCTATCTGCCAGTTCTGAGTGCATGGCCACGCACCAAAATGGTGTTCCAGCGCATACGCCGTGGCGAAGCACTCACGCCCAATCGCTTTCGCATACTCGAACCACGCCGCAACCTGCACCAGCAGCGCAAGATCTGGGCACTGGATCTGGTGTTAATGCCGTTGGTGGGTTTCGATGATCAGGGCGGCAGGCTGGGCATGGGTGGCGGCTTTTACGACCGCAGTCTGGCCTACAAGGCGCGCCGCAAGAGCGCGAATAAACCCATGCTGCTAGGGCTCGCCCACGCCTGCCAGCAAGTCGACCAACTGGCGTTGGCGAGCTGGGACGTGCCGCTGGATGCGACGGTGACAAATAAGGGCTGGTTCTGACATTTAGCGCCGGAGCCAGGGCGCAAGTTCCCTGTCTCACTGCTTGCGAGGCCGCATTCCTTGCGGCGTGAATTTCTTGGTCCGCGGATTAGCGCTTATTCAGTGCGACTCACAGAAACAGTTTCGTTTTGTTTGTCCCAAAGGCTTTGCGTGTATCCGGTGGTGACGATTCCCAAAGTAAAAAGAACGACCAAAACCCACAACATATCTGGTTTACGTTTCATTGAATGCCTCCCCCTTCGAGGCATACTGCGCACGTTGGACCGTGCGACAATTATTGTTATCGGTTAACAATATTACTGCTGGTACCAGTCGGCATTCCATGCCAAAGCCATAACAGCATTTAGAACTGCACACATAACCCGGGCCGATGACTGGCCTACTGAGTCAATGACCTGATTAACGGAGCAAAGTTCATGCCCAATTGGCTAATGAAATCTGAGCCTGATGAGCTTTCAGTATCTGCATTACAGCGCCTCGGCGAAGCGCGCTGGGATGGTGTTCGCAATTATCAGGCACGAAATTTCCTGCGCAAAATGCAAACAGACGAACTGTTCTTTTTTTATCATTCAAGCTGCCCGGAACCGGGTATCGCCGGAATCGGCCGGATAAGCCGCGAAGCTTATCCAGACCCGACTGCGCTCGATCCTGAAAGCCATTATTACGACCCCAAAGCGACCGCGGAGAATAATCCCTGGAGCGCTGTCGATGTGCAGTGCGTCGAGGTATTCAGCAGAGTCATCGCATTGTCGCGCTTGAAAACTCAGAGCGCACTCGAGGAACTGGCACTGGTAAAAAAGGGCAGTCGTCTGTCTGTTATGCCCGTTAGCGAAGAACAGTGGCTGGCCGTACTGACAATGCGTTGAGCCAATAGCGGCAATATGCTATTACACAGACTGTTTTAGCGGATGGACTTTATGGCGCAGCATTATCGGCACTCGTGGCCAGCACGCATTGCTATTGCAGCCCTGTTTCTGGGGTTGGGCATAGCCAGCGTTAAGCTATGGCGCCAAATGCAGACCAGCGAACAGGAGCATATCCGCGAAGTTGTCCGTTATGAGGCAACTAATCTGGCCAGCCAACTCGAGCACGGGCTGCACGATCAAGCTCAAGGGCTGCTCAGGGTAGCGAACCTGTGGAACCAGCTTGGCCGCCTGCCCGAGCAACAATGGCGGCTCGACAACCAGTTTTCACTCGACAATTTCCAGGGCTACCAAGCCATTCAATGGCTGGGCCCCGACTTGCACATGCGCTGGATCTTGCCGCTGGCCGGCAACGAGGCCGCCATAAACTTTGTGCTGACGCCTGATCATCCCAACTACCCGCTGGCAATGTTAGCCAAGAGCACTGGCAAGGCGCGCTTCTCCAACAGCTTCGCATTGGTTCAGGGTGGCCGCGGCTTTGTTCTTTATACCCCATTGCAGATCATGGACGAGCAGCAAAAACCGCTATTCGACGGCTTCTTGCAGGCCGTATTCCGGGTTGAAAACCTGATGGATAACCTGCTCAAGAACATCGACAAGAATAAATTCAGCGTCTATCTGGAGGAATTCGACAAGCCCATCTACAGCCGCGAGCAGGGCATTACGGTCGCCAGCCTGCAACAGAAGATCCCCCTGCACCTGATCAACAACCAGAACTACTCGCTTCGCCTGCGACCCAGTGCGCAGTGGGTTGCGACACTCTCCAGCAACCTGCCGACCTTCGTGCTGGTCGCAGGCCTGACCATCAGCACCCTGTTCACCGCCGCGCTGGGCCTGGCGCTTAGCAATCGACGCCGGGCCCGTGAGTTAAAAGCCGGTAACAAGCGCTTAAACGCCGAGGTCACACGACGCGAACAAGTCGAACAGGTACTGCGCAGCAGCAGCGAACGCCTGCAATTGGTACTGGACCTGACGGGCTCGAGCAAAGACGGGCTGTTTATTATCGACCCGCAAAATCGCGACATTCTGTACATGAACCCCGCCACCTACAGCGCCCTCGGTTACAGCGAGCAGGGCTTCATCAAGCTGTTCAAAGACAAACCCGAACAGGTTATCCGCGACTATGCGCAGTGGATCGCCAATGTCCGCAAGGCCCATACCAGCGAGCACTCAAGTATTTTTCAGCAGTACATGCGCCGCTTCGATGGCAGCTTTCAGGCCGCCGAGATCAGCGCACAGCTGGTCAATGTCAGCGGCCATGAATACCTGATCGGGGTTTCTCGCGACAACAGCGAGCGCCTCAAGCTTGAGCAACAGCTGCAAACGCTCAGCCAGCTAGATGGCCTGACCGGCCTCTTCAACCGCCGCTATTTCGATAATCAGCTGGGCGGCGAGTGGCGGCGCCTACGCCGCGAGCATTTACCGCTGACGCTGATGATGATCGACATCGACTACTTCAAAGCCTACAACGACCAGCTCGGTCATTTGGCCGGCGACGATGCCCTGCGCCGAATTGCGGAACTACTCAAGAGTTGCCTGCAACGTGAAGGCGATACCGCCTGCCGTTATGGCGGCGAAGAGTTTGCGATCATCCTGCCAAACACGCCGGCAGAAGGCGGCAGGCATCTGGCAGAAAGAATTCACGACAAACTCGCAGAACTGCAACTCGAGCATCCGGGCAGCCCGCTTGAGCGCCTGACAGTCAGCATTGGCATTGCCTGCGTTCAGTCCAACGAGACCGAGTTACCGGATGATCTGATCGCGCGCAGCGACAAGGCGCTGTATCAAGCCAAGCATCAGGGCCGCAACCAGACGTGCGTGTGGCGCCAACCCTGAATCCGTAGTGCTCTTAGCGCTGCAGTATCAGGTTATTGAACAACAGGTCTTCCACCAGCGGCTCGCCTTCTTCAGTCGCCAGCACTTGCTGTACCTGCTTCAAGGCTTCCTGACGCAACGCCTCTTTGGCGTCCGGCGCGCTTAAACCTTCTTCGGTTTGCTGGGAAAACAGCATGACCAACTGATTGCGGATCAGCGGCTCGTGGTGCTCGACCTTAGCCTGAGCTTCTGCGCCCGTTACGCGCAACGACACATCAGCCTTGTAAAACTTGAGTTTCGGGCCACTGCCAAAGTTACCCACAAGCGCAGGCACCAGGCTCACATAAGCCACAGTCAGCTTGCCCTCTTCGCCTTCGGCAGACTCCTGGGCAATCGCCTGAACCGACACCAGCGCTGCCAGCATGGCAAACAACAATGCTTTGAACATCAAAAACCCCCATGATCCAGCAGCGCCCGCATGGCCTTGCTGGGCACTAGCATATATAGACTCGGGCAATCCCCCAAGCCTAATGCTTATACGTATGTATCAGGCGCAAGCATGCTTGTTGACCCGCCCCTCAGGACTTTTAGACTGAGCGACATAACACCAAAAGGAATACTGCTGATGAAAGCCCTGCTGTGCAAAGCCTTCGGCCCGGCCGAGACCTTGGTTCTGGAAGATATCGCCAGCCCCGAGGCGAAAAAGAACGAGATCGTCCTCGATGTGCATGCCGCCGGGGTTAACTTTCCCGACACCTTGATCATCGAAGGTAAATACCAGTTCAAGCCCCCTTTCCCATTTTCGCCGGGCGGCGAAGCAGCCGGGATTATCAGTGCTGTCGGCGAGAAGATCAGCCACTTGAAAGTCGGCGACCGGGTAATGGCATTAACCGGCTGGGGCAGCTTTGCCGAACAGGTTGCAGTGCCTGGCTACAACGTCATGCAAATCCCCAAAAGCATGGACTTCGCCAGTGCGGCAGCCTTCGGCATGACTTACGGCACCTCAATGCACGCACTCAAGCAACGCGCCAACTTGCAGGCGGGTGAAACCTTGCTGGTCCTCGGCGCGTCGGGCGGCGTGGGTCTGGCGGCAGTGGAAATCGGTAAGGCCATGGGCGCCAAGGTAATCGCCGCTGCCAGCAGTGCCGAGAAGCTTGAAGTAGCCAAGGCGGCCGGCGCCGATGAGCTGATCAACTACACCGAGACCAACCTCAAGGACGAAGTAAAACGCCTGACTGGAGGCCAGGGTGCGGATGTAATTTACGATCCGGTTGGCGGTGACCTGTTTGATCTGGCCGCCCGCAGCATTGCCTGGAACGGTAGATTGCTGGTGGTCGGCTTTGCCAGCGGGCGCATCCCCGAACTGCCGGTCAACCTCATGCTGCTCAAGGGCGCGGCCGTGATTGGCGTGTTCTGGGGCTCATTCGCTCAACGCCAGCCACAAGACAACGCGGCGAACTTCCAGCAACTGTTTGCGTGGCACGCAGAAGGCAAACTCAAACCACTGGTCTCGGAAAGTTATCCACTGGATAAAGCCGGCGACGCCATCAACCGGCTGGGCCAGCGTCAGGCTGTGGGTAAAGTCGTGGTGCAGGTTCGTTAATATGCCGGTTCAGTAGCGGCGGCCTATCGCCGCTACTTCCCCTGCTGGGCTGTGCTCGCGACACCTGCGATTACGGCTGGCGCGGCCTTGGTGGAGGCGATGCTGAAGCACTGCATCCAGTTACCCGCTTAAGCCATCAACCACTTTTGCGTTTCCAGCGTCCGGGCGGACAACCTGCCCAGCGACTAAATGCGCGGGAAAAGCTGGCGGCCTCGGCGAAACCCAAGCGATGGGCAATACTGTTGAGGTCCAAGCCGGACTCACTGAGCAAACGTTCGGCCAAGCGTTGCTTGATCTGCTCATTCAACTGCCGAAACGAATGGCCTTCACTCGCGAGACGCCGGTACAAGGTGCGCTCAGCCAGCCCTAAACGCTCAGCTACTGCTCTGCCACTAAGCAGAGTTGCCGAGTCGCGGATCAATACCTGCTGAACCATGCGCGCAGTGGGCTTCCTGGCAAGATTATGGGATATCTCGTCATACAGCCGCTCACAGAGTTGTTCGCCTTCGAGGTGAGCGTTGATATGCGCTTGCGGCAAGCTGTACTGAAGATCTGCATGTGAAAACAGAATACCGTTGCGCGCACTGTTGTACTGCACTGCGTAGGGGAAATCTCGCTGCAGGCCGGCCAGATCGGCAGGAGCGCTGGCGGTCATCTCCACGGCTAGCGGCTCGATACGACGCTGCAACAGTTCGCAAGCCACGCCCAGGCAGGCGGATAGCCCACGCTCAATAACAAAAGTACGGGCATCTTGCGGTAGCACGCTGTCATCGAATAGCAGCCAGGTGCCACGCGGTGCGGCCTCGATATGTGCTGGGCAGAGCGTCAGCGCCAAGAGCTGAAAGCGACTGAAGGTGGTAAATGCCTCACCCAATGTGCGACTGGCAAGCATGGTGAAGCCCAACAGACCCAATGACGTCAGATGGTAGTGTCGACCACTGACAAAGCCCAACCCAGGTCGCCCGGCGTGCTCGATCAGATTGCGGATTACCGCCAGCTCCTGCCAGGCTTCAATCTGCGCATTGCGCTGCTGCAGCGCCTCGCGGCTAATGGCACTGCCGATCAAGCATGGCGCGATCCCGACACCCTCTTGCCGGGCAGTTTCCAGCAAGTAATGCACACCTGTCAGCGGGCGACTCTGGCGCCAATCCATCGGTTACAAACCTCACTCACCTAGTACTGATACCAAATACTAATGTGGCACTGATTATCATTTTTTGGCAGTGATTATCATGGTGGAGGCTATCACTCCTGCCGCATTCTGTACCCATTCCAACAACAAGAGAGTGTGCGCCATGAGCGAATTCATCTACTGCCTGCCCAGCCAAAACCGTGCCGCCAGTTATCAGCATCTACGTGTAACGCCCACCACCGGGGCCATTGGTGCAGATGTCGACGGACTGGACCTGACCCGCCTGAGTGATGAAGGTTTTGCTGAGTTGCGCCAAGCCTTGCTCACTCACAAGGTCATCTTCATCCGCGACCAGACGCTAAGCGTCAGCGACCTGGAACGGGTTACCCAACATCTCGGCGAGTTCGGTCGCGAACCCTATGTAACCTGCATGGACGAGCACCCGAATGTGGTGCATGTGGTAAAGGAGGCCTCGGAGAAAACGCCTTTTGTGTTTGGCGGCGCCTGGCACACTGACTGGACATTTCAAGAGCGTCCGCCAGCCTTCACCCTGCTTTATGGCCACGACATTCCGCCTTTCGGCGGTGACACCTGCTACGCCAATCTCGCCCTCGCCTATGAATGGCTTTCACCCGGCATGCAAAAGCTGCTGGAGAATCTCGACGCGGTGCACAGCCCGGAAATGGCCTACGGCGTGAATGCCAGACATAACGCCTTGCTGGAAAACATGGCAATCCGTTACGGCAGCGACACATCCGAGGAAGTTCGCAGCCACCCGCTGGTAACCCGCCACCCAGAAACCGGCAAGAAGGTGTTGTTCATCAATCCCGCTTACACCATCGGCATCAAGGGCCTGCGCGCGGAAGAGTCGAAACCGCTTCTGGATTACTTGTTTCAACTGGCCAAATCGGAAGTATTTACCTGTCGCATGCGCTGGCGTCAGGGCACTCTGGCAATCTGGGACAACCGCAGCACCTGGCATCTGCCAGTGGCGGATTATCACGGTATGCGCCGCGAAATGTTCCGCACAACAGTTGTTGGCGAGGTGCCCAGCCGATGAGCCAAACGAGCAGCACTGATCAACGTCTGACGAACGCCGCTAACAGCCTGGCATTGGCTCGCAAGCATCGTCAGCCCACGCCCCGGGTGAGTGAGGTTTTTGAACTGGGGGTTTGGGGAGCAATGGAACCAAAAACCAACGTAAGCTCTGAATCCCACCGTAAAGGGGCTTTCCGATCTCCAGCTC
>MDTG01358453.1_pt1 | contig 15755 bp, 14 predicted proteins | sample 811421 | NCBI WGS metagenome assembly MDTG01 (sample SAMN05326645, study PRJNA326480) | marine metagenome | isolation source: seawater | place: Pacific Ocean: South East | collected 2011 | reverse complement strand
TACACCACATTTTTTTGCAGCATAGCGGATGGCAGCTGGAATACCGTCTTTGCTTGGTGGTGTACACAATACAATTTGGCGACAGCCTGCCAATTGTGCGGGAATGGCCAGCATCAATACGGTAGAAAACAGCGGTGCAGTTCCGCCAGGAATATAAATACCAACTTTTTCTATGGGCTTTTTTTCTTGCCAGCAGCTAACCCCTTGTTGTGTTTCCAGACTTACTGGTGCTGTTTTTTGTGCTTTGTGAAAGCAATAAATATTTTCATATGCTATGTCAATAGCTGTGACCAGTTCAGATGATAATTCACTCTTGGCATTTGCCAATACTTCCGCATCTACTATAAGCTTTGATGGCGTATATGCATCAAACTTATGGCTGTATTCCCGAACAGCTACATCACCATTGCTGCGGACGGCAGCAAAGACCTCATCCACAACAGGTTCAATGGAGGAGAAATCAGTAGTTGGACGTTTTGTAAGCTCCTGCCATGTGCTTTGCTTAGGATTTGAAATTAGCTTCATTACTTAATAATTCTTTCAATTGGACATACCAGTATATCTTGAGCACCAGCTGCTTTTAAAGCGTCTACCATTTCCCAAAAAGTGTTTTTGTCTATTGCAGAGTGTAACGAACTCCACCCATCCTCAACCAGGGGCATCACCGTAGGGCTTTTTAATACCGGTAGAATTTTTGATATTTTATCAATAGCATCATTGGGCACATTCATGATAATATATCTGGAATTTTTACCTGCATTTACAGCACGAATACGAAACAAAAGCTTATCAAGGACTTCTTGTTTGGTAACTGATAGACCTTTACCACCAACCAAAACGGCTTGTGACTCAAACAACACTTCAACTTCTTTGAGGTTGTTCTTAAATAGCGTAGATCCACTGGAAACGATGTCGCAAATGGCATCTGACAGGCCAATATTGGGTGCTATCTCCACCGAACCATTAATGATGTGTAAGTCCGCTTTAATATTCCATTCTGACAGGTATTTCTGAACTGTTTTTGGATAGGATGTAGCGATGCGCTTACCTGCTAAATCGGCAACGCCGTTGTATGCATTCCCTTTAGGAACAGCAATGGACACACGGCATTTTGAAAAGCCTAACAGCTCAAGTGTGGGAATATCCTCCCCTTTTTCAACGATTAGATTTTCACCAATGATGGCCAAATCCACTACTCCATCTCTAAGGTACTGCGGAATATCTCCATTACGCAGATAATATACCTCCATGGGGAAATTAGAAGACAATGTCTTAAGCTGGTCTTTGCCATTATTGATGGCAATGCCACAGCTCTTCAGCAGTCTTAATGATTCTTCGTTAAGCCTTCCTGACTTCTGAATCGCGATACGTATCTTTTCTTTCATGACTTTATCATAACAAAAAACCCGTTTGAGCAATACAAACGGGTTAGACGGTTATTGACATACTCCACCTAGCACGTTTGAAACGCGATATTGTTATAGTGGAAAAAATGTATTTTATTCATTATGATGCAAATATCGAAAATTTTTTGAAAACCTTACTGATTTCCTAAAATAAGTGGCAGTCCATCTTCGCCACCACCAACAACGATAATTTTGGTGTTAGGGGATTCTGCTAACAAAAGAGTCGCCTCGATCCCTTTATCTTTAAGGATATTTGGAGTTAGCGATGCTGCTAATAGCCTGTTAGCTACTGCTTTTCCTTCTGCTTCAATACGCACTTTTTCTGCTTCCTGACGCGCTTTTTCTAACCTAAACTCATATTCCAAGGCTTCTTGCTCTTGGGTAAGTTTACGTTGAATAGCCTCTTTAATTGACGTTGGAAGGGTCACATCACGTACCAATACTGCATTGAGCTGTACATGCTGGTTTTCTACCTTACGCATGGTTTCTTCGTAAATCTCATTCTGTATGGCATCACGCTTTGAGGAGTACAATTGTTCAGGCGTGTAGCGTCCAATTACTGATCGAGCAACTGCACGAATTTCTGGAACAATAACGATGTTCAAGTAATTCTCTCCTTTGGTTTTGTGTAACATACCTAGTTCGTCAATCTTTGGTTGGTACAATACAGAAACATCTAGGGAAATTTCTAGTCCGTTTGAAGAAAGCACACGCATGCCACTCTCAAACTCTTCTTGTTGTTTGATGTTGTAAGTATAGACACGATTCCAAGGTGCAATAAAACGAAACCCTTCTCCTAGGGGTGGTTCGTCAATTACGGTTCCCCCACCGAAGCGTTTCCATACGACACCCGCTTCTCCGTAAGGGATGTTGACATATGATTTTGAAATAAAAATAACCCCTACGATTATTAGTATTATTAGAGGTAATCCAAGTTTTGGTAATTTTTCCATGATATAAATTTTAGGTTAACATACCGCCATCTACGTGCAATACTTGTCCTGTTATGTATGCAGATAAATCAGCAGCTAAAAAAAGGCAAGCGTTGGCTACATCTTCTGGAGAGCCGCCGCGTTTTAGTGGAATGCCCGCCCGCCATTGGGCAACGACATCTTCGGGGAGTTTATCAGTCATCTCTGTTTCGATAAATCCGGGTGCGATCACATTTGATCTTATATTTCTTGAGCCCAATTCAAGTGCTATCGATTTTGAAAAACCAATAATACCTGCTTTGGATGCGGCATAATTTGACTGGCCCGCATTTCCTTTAACGCCAACAACAGAGCTCATGTGAATTAGGCTTCCGTATCGTTGCTTGAGCATGGTGCGTTGTACCGCTTTGGTCATGTTGAAAACAGATTTTAAATTGACTTCAATGACCTTGTCAAAATCTTCTTCCGTGATGCGCATCAACAAGTTATCTTTGGTAATGCCAGCGTTATTGATGAGTACATCTATAGAATCGTATATTTCCAATACATCGGCAACAAGTTGTTGTGCAGCATCAAAGTCAGCAGCATTTGATTTAAAAGCCTTGGCGGTTATGCCAAATGCGCTTAGTTCTGCCTCCAACTCCTTGGATGGGCCTTCGGATGAGCTGTACGTAAAGGCTACATTTGCACCTTGCTTGGCAAATGCAATGGCTATGCCACGTCCTATGCCCCTACTGGCGCCTGTAATGATGATGTTTTTTCCTTTTACTAAATCCATGATATTAAGCTAAAACTTGTGCTACGGTTTTTCCAATGGCTGCTGGCGAGTCCACAACGTGTATGCCACATGATTTCATGATTGCTTTTTTTGCTTCAGCGGTGTCTTCTACACCACCTACTATTGCACCTGCATGTCCCATGGTACGACCTTTGGGCGCTGTTTCACCAGCAATAAACCCAACTACGGGCTTTGGGTTACCTTGAGATTTTATCCAATTGGCTGCGTCTGCTTCCAGTTGTCCGCCTATTTCGCCTATCAAAACAATACACTCGGTTTCATCGTCTTCCATAAGCAATTGCACTGCATCTTTGGTTGTAGTTCCTATAATGGGATCACCACCAATTCCAATAGCAGTTGTGATGCCATATCCTTCTTTCACTACTTGATCAGCAGCTTCATAGGTTAGCGTTCCTGACTTGGACACGATTCCTACGTTTCCTTTTTTAAAGACAAAGCCTGGCATAATACCCACTTTGGCTTCACCGGGAGAAATAACTCCAGGGCAGTTTGGACCAACCACACGGCAGTCTTTCCCACTAACATACTCCATAGCTTTTGCCATATCGTTCACGGGAATACCTTCTGTAATGGTAATTATGACCTTAATTCCAGCTTCAGCAGCTTCCATTATCGCATCAGCAGCAAAGGCAGGTGGTACAAAAATGATGGACGTATCTGCGTTTACTTCTTTAACAGCTTCAGCAACGGAGTTAAAGACGGGTTTTTCTAAATGTGTTTGTCCGCCTTTTCCGGGAGTTACACCTCCAACGACATTGGTCCCATAAGCAATCATTTGGCTTGCATGAAAAGTGCCTTCACTCCCCGTAAAGCCTTGTACGATAATGTTTGAATCTGTGCTTACTAATACGCTCATGTTATTCTTTTACGCGTTCAATGTAGTTACCTTTTTCGGTATCAACTTTTATTTTATCTCCCTCGTTAATAAATAAAGGAACATTGATTTTTGCACCGGTTTCGGCAGTTGCGGGTTTTGTGGCGTTTGTAGCCGTATTGCCCTTCACACCCGGTTCGGTATGTGTAATTTCTAAAATTACACTGGCAGGTATATCAACACAAAGCGGACTGTCATTCTCGGTATTAGTCATAACTGTAACGATCTCCCCTTGTTTCATCAATTTTGGCTGATCAAGAATGTTTTCTTGCAATTCAATTTGATTGTAATCTTCTGTGTTCATAAAGTGGTAAACATTGCCAACTGCGTATAAAAACTGGTATTTACGGTTTTCTACACGTACGGCTTCAATTTTATGTCCAGCAGAAAAAGTGTTGTCAATCACCTTTCCTGAAGTTACACTCTTGAGCTTGGTGCGTACAAAAGCTGGTCCTTTCCCCGGTTTGACGTGTAAAAACTCTATTATTTTATAAATGTCATTATTGTAATGAATACAAAGACCTTTTCGAATATCTGAAGTTGACGCCATAATTAGTTTTGAATATATCCTTTCATAATACCGCGTTGTGATAGTCTGATAAACTGAAGGATGTCATCTCTTTCTGTCGATGCTTCCATTTCTGCCTCAATAATCTGTGTTGCTTGCGTATTGTTAAAGTTCTTTTGGTAGAGGATGCGGTAAATGCTCTGAATTTCTTTGATTTTATCTGAATCAAACCCCCTACGTCTTAAACCAACAGAGTTCACACCCGAGTAGGAAAGCGGCTCACGTGCTGCTTTTACAAATGGTGGGATATCTTTACGTACCAATGAACCACCTGCGACAAACGCGTGATCGCCAATGGAACAAAACTGGTGTACGGCTGTCATTCCGGCCAAGATAACGTGACTACCTACCGTAATATGCCCGGCAAGCGTACTGTTGTTAGAGAAAATACAATGGTCACCAACGATGCAATCATGCGCAATATGAGAATACGCCATAATCAGGCAGTGCTTTCCAATTTTAGTCTTAGCTCTTGAAGTAGTACCACGGTTTATGGTAACACATTCTCTAATGGTTGTGTTATCACCTATTTCAGCGGTTGTTTTTTCGCCATTAAACTTGAGGTCTTGTGGAACAGCACTGATGACAGCACCAGTAAATATACTGCAGTTTTTCCCTATTCGCGCACCTTCCATAATGGTTACGTTCGGACCAATCCAGGTCCCCTCTCCTATCACCACGTCTTTGTCAATTGTGGTAAAAGGCTCTATTACTACATTCTTTGCAATTTTCGCATCTGAGTGTACGTATGCTAATGGTTGATTCATACTTTGACTTGATCTTTTCGTACAATTTGAGCCATCATTTCAGCCTCTGTTGTAACCCTGCCTCTTGAATACGCTACGGCTTGCATATGGCAAATGCCCCTGCGTATGGGCGATAATAATTCCATTTTGAAAATAAGCGTATCTCCAGGGACAACGGGGTTCTTGAATTTAGCATTTTCAATTTTCATAAAAAATGTAAGGTAGTTTTCTGGATCTGTAACGGTATTCAAAACCAATACACCCCCTGCTTGCGCCATGGCCTCTATCTGCAGCACGCCGGGCATAACGGGTTGTCCAGGGAAATGTCCTGCAAAGTAAGGCTCATTCATCGTGATGCTCTTCATTCCTACTATATGCGTGTCGCTCAATTCCAAAATCTTATCTACCAACAAGAAGGGTGGACGGTGTGGTAATACGTTCATAATGGCATTTACGTCCATTAATGGCTCCAAATTTAAATTAAATTCAGGCACGCGATTGCGTCTTTCTTTTTTGATTATTTTAGCGAGCTTTTTGGCAAAGTTTGTGTTGGTGCTGTGACCGGGTTTGTTTGCAATGACCTTACCCTTAATACGGCAACCCACTAGTGCCAAATCACCAATTACGTCTAGTAACTTGTGGCGTGCAGCCTCGTTGGGGTATTTTAAAGTCAGGTTATCTAAAATACCATTAGGCTTCACTGAAATACTATCTCTGTTGAAAGCCTTGCAGAGTTTGTTCATGGTCTCTTTAGAAAGCTCCTTGTCTACATATACTATGGCGTTATTTAGATCGCCGCCTTTGATGAGTCCGCGTTCAAGCAATGATTCTATTTCATGCAAAAAGCTAAAGGTGCGTGCGTTGGCAAATTGATTCTTAAAATCAGCGAGGTTTTTTATATTTGCATTTTGCGTTCCAAGAACTTTTGTGCCAAAATCGACCATTGTAGTAACCTGAAAATTATCCGCTGGAATAACTGTTATTTCACTACCCGTTTCTTCATCGGCGAATGAGATGTTTTCACGAACCACATATTCATACCTTTCTGCATCTTGCTCTTCAATTCCGGCTTCTAATAAGGCTTCAACAAAATGGATCGAAGAACCGTCCATAATGGGTGGTTCAGATTCGTTCAGCTCTATTAAAATATTGTCTATTTCCAGTCCAACAAGTGCGGCTAAAACATGCTCTGATGTTTGTATACTTACACCGTTCTTCTCTAAGTTTGTTCCTCTGGATGTGTTTACCACCAAATTGGCGTCTGCCTTTATAACGGGAGTTCCTTCTAAATCAACACGTGAAAAGGCATAGCCGTGATTAACTGGGGCTGGCTTGAATGTAAGTTTAACTTTTTTTCCTGTGTGGATTCCAACACCGCTTAACGAAACAGTCTTGGAGATAGTGGTTTGTTTAGTCATGGTTAAGTTTCTTTTTTAGGGATTGCAAATCTGAAATATGCGTGTGTAAATTTCTAAAATGCACATACGACTTGTTAAACGCTGTATAATCAAAGGCAGGATAACCCATTATTTTTGAGTCGTCTTTAATGTTCTTCAAAATACCGGACTTGGCTTGGATACCAACACGGTTTCCAATGGTCAAATGACCGCTAATTCCAACCTGTCCACCAATTTGACAGTGCTTCCCTATCTTGGTCGATCCTGCAATACCTGTTTGTGCCGCAATAACAGTATGTGCACCAATTTCAACATTATGTCCTATTTGGATAAGATTGTCAAGCTTAACTCCGTCACCAATACGCGTTGATCCCAGTGTTGCGCGGTCAATCGTAGTGTTTGCGCCAATATCAACGTGGTTGCCAAGAACTACATTGCCCGTTTGTGGAACCTTATCGTATGAACCACTTTCATTGAGCGCCCATCCAAAACCATCGGCACCAATAACAGCGTTATTTTGAATGACACAATCGCTTCCGATAACGGTATCGTCAATAATGCGTGCACCAACATGGATAATGGTGTTTTCTCCTATGGTAACGTTTTCACCAATAAATACTTGTGATTGGATCACACAGTTTTTTCCAATGGTTGTATGGGCACCAATATGTGCATAATCTCCGATTGATACACCGTCTGAGCAAAACGAATCATCTGAAACGAATGCCTTTTTAGACACGCTGGGCTTAGGCACATGCTTGATTTTGTTATAGTGATTTAACAACTTTGAAAAGGCCTCATATGGGTCAGCCACACGAACAAGGGTTGTTTTGTAATCTTTTTCAGCCACAAAGTCATCACTGACCAAAGTTATGGTAGCAGCTGTAATGTATAAAAAAGGGGTATACTTAGGATTGGCTAGAAAAGTCAAACTTCCTTTTGTTCCTTCTTCAATTTTAGACAATTTAGAAACCTCTGCTTTAGGGTCACCATCAACAGTGCCAGAAACCAGTTCCGCTATTTGGGTGGCATTAAATTTCATAGCTGCAAAATTACGAAAAATATCCGTTTTGTTTCGGGAATGCCAAGAAGTACTTGTAATCCTTTCTTGCAAGTATGGGGAAATGGGCGTTTTCAGAAAAAGCATCGAATAACGACAGTGCTCCATCAAGGGAACATAATTTAATGGGTTGCTCCTCTAAGTTATAGCCCTGTGTGCTTAGGCTTCCAGCAAAAACGAAATAATCAATTTCCGTTGTCGATAAACCTAGCTTATCCATAAAAAACTCTCGTTTGGCTGTCAGCTCGGTTTTACTAATGGGCTGGTTGGCAATATGAATTTTGAGTAAATCACGATTTAAAATCATGTTTGCCAGTGCAGCTAAAATAGCGTCATCGCAATGGCTTGCTGCCTTTAGCGTAACCCAAATATCGTTATCGTCTAATTCTGTGAAATATGGGATTTTATCATCAAATTCCGGATTTTTATTGCTAGCAATGGCTGTTAGGGCAACGGTACCCAAAGAATTCTTGGTTGCATTATCCAACTGCTCAAAACGCTTAAAAAAGCGTACCAATAATTCCTCGGCAACAAAGCTTGTTTTATGTAGGTAAACTGACCAATACATCATACGGCGGGCGAGTAAAAACTTTTCAATGGAATGAATGGCCTTGGTAAAAAAAACTAAGGCATCCTCCTTAACTGTCATCATGGTAATCAATCGTTCTGAGTTGATGTTACCTTCTGTAACCCCAGAGTAAAAGCTGTCTCGCTTTAAATAGTCCAACCTGTCCAAATCGATATGTGAGGATATAAGTTGGTTAAAAAATCCGCGCGTGTATTTATTTGTAAACATTTGAATTGTTAAATCAAGTTTACCTTCAAGTTCACGATTCATGTCAGTCATTAGTGCCAAAGATATTTTTTCGTGTGCCATTGCAGGCAGTAACGCATGCTCTAGTGCATGTGAAAAAGGGCCGTGTCCAATGTCGTGTAAGAGCAATGCTGCGTAAAGTGCTTCAGCTTCACTGTCATTTATCTGAATTCCTTGTTTGCGAAAGCTTGCAACAGCTTTGGTGGCCAAATGCATGGCACCCAAAGCGTGTTGAAAACGGGTATGCTCTGTTGCGGTGAATACCAAAAAAGATAAGCCCATCTGTTTAATCCTACGTAAGCGCTGCACGTAGGGATGATTGATAAGTTTGCCAATAAACGGAGTTGGAATTGTAATAAATCCGTAAATTGGGTCGTTGTATTGAGTGAGTTTCACTAAAGAAAAAATTACCTACAAAGATACATATATGCAGCCGATTAAACTTTTGTGGATTGACGATGAGATAGATTTACTAGAAGCCCACATTATTTTCTTGAACCAAAAGGGCTATCGTGTCACAAAAGCACACAGCGGTCAAGACGCCCTATCGCTACTAAAAGACAACAGTTTTAATATCGTTCTATTGGACGAGAACATGCCCGGCATGTCAGGTTTAGAAGTGTTGAGTGAAATTAAACAAGACCACCCAGGACTACCAGTTATTATGATTACTAAAAGTGAGGAAGAAAACATAATGGAAGAGGCCATTGGCGCCAAAATAGCCGACTATCTAATTAAGCCTGTAAATCCAAATCAAATTTTACTCGCCCTCAAAAAGAATTTGGATGCCAGTAAACTCGTAACCGAAAAAACAATTGCTAACTATCAACAGTCGTTTCGGCAATTAAGTACAGCATTGATGGAAGCCGAAACGCTGAGTGGTTGGAGTGATGTGTATCAAAAAATCTTGTACTGGGAAATGGAAATCGATAGTGTTGATTCGCCAGAACTCAAAGAAATATTTACCTATCAAAAAACGGAAGCCAACATTGCTTTCTCACGCTTTATTGAGAAGCATTATACCGATTTGCTCTTTGATGAAGAAGCGGAAAAACTTTTTTCAAATCAGGTGTTTAAGAAATTGGTTGCACCCAAACTAAACCAAAAGCCGACACTGTTGCTGATGATTGACAACCTGCGATACGACCAGTTTATTTCCATATCCCCCAATATTGCGCCATATTACAAAACAGAAAAGGAAACCGCATATTTTAGCATACTTCCAACTGCCACTCAGTATGCACGCAATGCCTTTTTTGCTGGACTACTGCCCGCTGAAATGGAGGCAAAATATCCAAATTGGTGGAAAAATGACATCGATGAAGGGGGTAAAAACATGCATGAGCACGAATTTTTGAGTGCTCAATTGGATCGCTTAGGGTTAAAGATAAAACACGCCTATACCAAAGTAAACAAACCCTATGAAGCTCGTAAGTTTTTAGATACGCTTAAGGCAGATCCCGCAGATGGCCTTCAAGTCCTTGTTTATAATTTTGTGGACATGATTTCACACGCCAAAACTGAGATGGATGTAATTAAAGAACTGGCAAATTCCGATAAGGCATACCGTTCGCTTACTAAGAGCTGGTTTCAAAACAGCCTTTTGCTAGACATAATTAAATCCGCACAACAAAAAGGCTATCAACTTATTATTACCACAGATCACGGCACCATAAATGTGGAACAACCTGCCAAAATAATTGGCGACCGTGAGTCCAGTACGAATATTCGCTACAAAACAGGGCGACGACTAAAGACAGACGACAAGCACGTGATGATGGTTTCAGACCCCAAAAGTTTTGGTCTGCCCTCCATCAACATGAGCAGTTCTTTTGCCTTTGCCAAAGAACATTACTACTTGATTTACCCTACCCGTTACCATCACTTTGTTAACCATTTTCGCAACACATACCAACACGGTGGCATTTCATTGGAGGAGATGTGCATTCCTTTTGCGGTGTTTTCTCCAAAGTAGTTTACTTTTGCTTTATGGTAAAAGATTATGATTTGAGTCAAATTGACGCAATCGCCAAATCGCTGGTTGCGGTATTTGAACATAAAATTATGTTACTCAAAGGAGATTTGGGTGCAGGTAAAACAACGCTCGTGAAGGCAATAGTCAAACAGTTGGGAAGCAATGAGGAAGTTTCAAGCCCTACATTTGGAATAGTGAATAAGATCAGGGTGGCAAATGCTTCGGCCTTTCATTTGGATTTATATCGTATTGAAAATGCAATGGAATTACAAGAATTTGGATTTGAAGAATACTTGCACAGCGGAAATTACTGCTTTATTGAATGGCCAGAAATAGCCCTGGCACTAATAACGCAGCCACATCACACCATAACATTGAAACATATAAACAACAGTACTAGAAACATTTCATTAATATGAGTTTTATGAGGAGATTGGGTTATTATTTAGGTGGCTTTTCATTTGGACTTATTTTTTTGTTTTTCTTTTTTAACGGAAAAAGAACGCAGTGTAACTATAGTCCATCGGCACGGGTTAAAAGCAATCTTCAAAAGAAGGAATGGGTGTTTGAAAAAGACTTCTACCCCATACAAGACACCGTGCAATGGTTTGCCAGAACATCCGTGGACTTTAGCGAGAGTAACATTGGTACAGATTCTTGCAATGTGTACGTCATGGAAATTGACGACAAACTCTTTTCAGTCAAAAAATGTAAAGATATGGCTTACTTTAGCCGTTGAGTTTTCTAAGACGCAATTCTTTTTTTAACATCAAACATTCTTGCAGTGTCTGCGACTTCATGGCGCTGTTCTCTAATGCACGTCTAATCAAATAGGGTACGGCCTGCTCCAAAGGGCCAAAGGGCACATATTTAAAGACATTGGCACCTTGTTTTGCAATAGAAAAGGAAATGTAATCGCGCATGCCATACAGCTGACTAAACCAAAGATTGGTGTTTCCCAAGGAAATATTGTTTTTAGAACAGTAATCAACCACCCAATTGATATCCGATTGGTTGTGTGTAGCCACTATGCAGAAGTGTTTGTCTACAGCTTGCATGGCGTTTTGAAGGGCATTCCGGTATTGCATATCTGTTGCATCTTTGGTTTCACATACGGGAGCAATCAAGTTTAAAGCTGATGCCCTGATTCGTTCATTTTCCATATAAGCACCTCTAACGAGTTTTACGCCCAACACATATCCCTTATCATCAGCATCCTTCAAAAGGCTTTTATAAACGAGGTTTCGGTCTTTTAGATACAATTGAATGGTTAGCGCCAAAACGACTTTATCGCAATTGTATTTAACAATCAAAGGCAATACCAATAAGTCCACACCGTCTTGTATCCAGCTTTCTTCCGCATCAATCATCAACACAACGGTTGCTTGTGCCGCTGCATTTGCCAATTTGTCAAAACGCTGTTGCATAGCAGTCCAAATAAGCTGTTCGCTTGCCGTAAGTTTATGCCCCGCCCCTATTTTTTGGTACAATTCGAAGGAGCCTATGGCACTGGGCTTGACTACGGCAAACGGAAATGCCTTATTATTTTCTGCCGCTTCTATGGTTTCCAAAACCACTGCGGCATTGTGGTCGTAATCGATTACTGATGTTGCGTGTTCATTTGCGTAATCCAATACGCTGTAAACTTGGTATTTCGCAAGTTTCTCTGCCATGGGTGCACACGAAGAAACGTCTTGCCCTGCACAAAACTGCTCATAACCTGTGTATCTAATAAGGTATTTCATAGGGAAACGAATGCTTTGTAAAAACTGCCATACGTATAGAGAAGTGTGCACAATAAAGCGTCTCGAAAGCAAACGGAACAAAAAGAGCGAAGCCCTTAATTCTTGTGTTGATTTGTGCGGATACTTAGGCAATGTATGGTCCAAATAAACGTTGTTTTAAATATGAAGTACTTCCCAAAATTAGGAAAATAAACCAAAAAGGCAGTATTTTCGCCAACCGATATGGTTGTTAAAACAAAACATAGTGAAGTCAATTTTGGAGCGGATTGTTGGGATGCGCTCAACAGTTGTGTTGAGGCCAATGCCTACTCTGCTGTTTTTGTATTGACTGACAACAACACCAGCTTGTATTGTTTGCCACATGCGAGTTCAAATATTCAGTTCGATTTCAAGACACTTAAAATTCAAGCAGGTGAAGAAAACAAACACATAAAAAGCTGCGTTACGCTTTGGGATAGCCTTTCTGATATGGGCGCCGACCGAAAGAGCTTACTCATCAATATTGGTGGCGGAGTGGTAACCGATTTGGGCGGATTTGTCGCATGTACCTTTAAACGTGGTATTGACTTTATCAACATTCCCACGTCGTTGCTAGCCATGGTGGACGCTTCTGTTGGTGGCAAAACGGGCATTGACTTGGGTGCACTTAAAAACCAAGTCGGTATTATTAGAGAGCCTAAAATGATACTTGTTGATACCGACTTCTTAGGAACCCTACCTGACTCAGAATACCGTAGCGGTTATGCAGAAATGCTTAAACACGGACTAATTCAAGAGCCTGCCTATTTTGATGAATTAAGTGGTTTTTTAAGTAAAGAGGAAATATTACCACATGTACATCACTCTGTTTGTGTTAAGGCTAAAGTAGTCGCTGCGGATATTGACGAGCAAGGATTACGTAAGATTTTAAACTTTGGCCATACGCTAGGACATGCCTTAGAATCCCATTATTTAACAGCTCCTAACAAAACCAAATTGCTACACGGCGAAGCCATTGCAATAGGGATGATATTAGAAGCATTTCTTTCTGTCAAGGTATCCGGCTTGTCACTAGATGAAGCGCGTAAAATCAAAAGGGTTTTTCAGGACATTTATCCCAAAATTTCCTTTGACAAGGACACAATTACCGCTGTGATCAAACTGCTTACACACGATAAGAAAAACGAATGTGGGAATGTGCTATTTGTACTTTTGAAATCTATAGGTGAACCTGTTTGGAACCAATCAGCTTCAGAGGAACTTATCCTAGAGGCTTTTGATTTCTATCAGAATTAAGCAGAGTTTCTACTTGCGTTGATATTTCCAAATAACGAACGCGTCACCATTTTTTCCATCACATTTAGATCTTTTGCGCTCAGTTTGTTGTTTTGAATGGTCAATAAGGCATACTGTTGAATGGTTATCAAGGGTTGTACAATCTCCTCACGCATATGAATCGAAGCCTTTCCCTCGGGCTGATCCTCCATGAGACTGTCCATTTCTGTAAGTTTGAGGATATAGTCCTTTGAACGTATAAATTCCGCATAAATCAATTTCCAAAAGGCGCCGTATTCAGGATCCTGCTCCATATAGGCAGTTAATTTGAAAAAGGATTTTTGCAAACTCATCATGGAATTTGATATCAAGGTTCTGAAGAAGGCATTGTTGTCATATAACTGCTTTACATTATCAAAATCTCCTGCCTTGTCTAGGCTTTCCAATGCAGTACCCACACCAAAAAATCCCGGTACATTTTGCTTCAATTGGCTCCAACTACCTACAAAGGGAATGGCGCGCAGTGCGGAAAAGTCCAATGTCTTGCTGGACTTACGCTTAGAAGGACGTGACCCAATATTGGTTTTGGCGTAGTATTGGAGTGTACTCATGTGCTCCAAATATGGTAAAAATTTAGGATGGGCTTTAAATTTCTTGTAGGCTTCGTAGCTAACTTCCGCAAGTTGTGTGATGGTTTTTCTGTCTTCCTCTTTTAAAATGGATGAGTCCGACGTAAACAATCGATTGGATATACCCGAGCTTAAGAGTTGTTCTAAATTATAGCGACAGGTGTCCAAAGTACCAAAATTGGAACTGATGGTTTGTCCTTGTACTGTGAGTTGTATTTCGTCTGCTTCAACACTATTCCCCATGGATGCGTAGAATTGGTGGGTATTACCACCTCCACGTGCTGGAGGTCCACCACGACCGTCAAAAAAAGCAACATTGATCCCGTATTTACGAGAGATCGCTGTCAGTTCTTCTTTGGCTTTAAAAATACTCCAGTTGGCCATTAAATAGCCCCCATCTTTGGTCCCGTCAGAGAAACCAAGCATGATGGTTTGTTTGTCTCCCCTTCTAGTCAAATGCTCGCGATAAACGTGATTTCCGTATACCTTATCCATAACAGAAACCGCTACTTCCAAATCAGGAATGGTTTCAAATAGCGGAACTATATCAACATTAGGTTCTTCCCAATCACTCAAGCGTATCATGGCAAAAACCTCAAAGATGTTTTGTGCGGTTTGATTGTTACTGATGATGTATCTATTACATCCGGTCTCACCGTTGGTTTGCTGAATTTCACGCATGGCACGGATAGACCCTAGGGCTTTGCAGACTGTTTCGTCTTCAAAGCTTTCTGGATTAACATCATCAGTTAGCGAAGTAAGGAAATCGATTCGTGCGTCTTCAGTAGCGTTTACATAGTCAAAACCAATATCTGTAACCCCATTTTTATTTGTTTGCGCTAAAAGACTTAAAAAGGCGCCGTGGTGAACACGAGAGTCTTGTCTAATGTCCAAGCTTGCAAAGTGATAGCCAAATGTGTTGACCTTTGCGATGAAGTCACGTAATTCATTAGCAAACAAACCATGATATTGTTCTTCGACCGTAGCAAGTATTGACGCTAGGCTTGCTTTCAGGTCTTCAAGACTTATGGCTGGTGCCTTGTCCAGTGCAAAAATGCTATCATATAGTTTTTTCTCAATCGCTAAAACAGCCTCCTCCACTCCTGCAAAAGTTAAACGTCTGCGCAGTTTGCGGACGTCTCGGTAGTAATTACGGATGATGCTACTGCGTAGCAATTGTGCAGTCTTGCGAGTGATTTCTGTGGTTACAAATGGATTTCCATCACGGTCACCACCAGGCCAAAAACCAAGCTTAACGGTTTGTCCCGTCAATGTCTCGTCTTTGAAAATATGACGTTGTACATAGGTCTGAATTTCGCCAATGGCAGGATAGAAAACATTAGAAAGATACCATATTAAACTTCTGGCTTCGTCTAATGGGGTGGGCTTTTTCTTTTTGAAAAAAGGCGTACGTCCCAGTTGTGCTAACAGTTGTTTGATTTCTTGTGAGTCGTTCTTTTGGATGCATTTGCCTAAGTCCGTAATAATGCCCAGTACAGCACCAGGATAGAACTGTGTTGGATGTGCTGTTAGTACTGGACGCACATTAATGTCTT
>MDTG01124925.1_pt1 | contig 15755 bp, 14 predicted proteins | sample 811421 | NCBI WGS metagenome assembly MDTG01 (sample SAMN05326645, study PRJNA326480) | marine metagenome | isolation source: seawater | place: Pacific Ocean: South East | collected 2011 | reverse complement strand
TAACAATTATAAATCGTTTATTGTAACCAGCATTTATGATTACATTAAACTCATTGGTATTCCAATTTCTTTACTTGTATTTTGGCATATTATTTTTTCAATTTATGTGGGTGATAGGGGGCCTGTTATCTCATATATATTATTATACTTTAGTATTTATTTTTTAAAATTTTATAAAATTTCTTTTATAAAATTTATAGTCATGGTACTTCTATTATCAACAGTTTTTAGTATTATGAGAAATGCCAGAACAAGAGAGGATAGTAGGTCATATTATGAAAGGCTCTCAAATATTGAAATAAACAAAAATAATTTTTTTGATGATGAATATGTGTTATTACCCCTTACTATTGACTTGGCACTTTCTGCAAGAAATTTACATCATAGTATTTCTAATGTTCCAAGTCAGCATGATTTTATGTATGGACAATATCAAATACTCCAAATATTTTCAGGAATACCCTTTTTAGGTAGTTGGTATCACAATCAATTTTTAGGTGGTGAATTTAGATATCAGGGAAGTGCATTTTTTTTAACATATTTAGTCCTAGGAGATGATGCCAAATCTGGTGAAGGGTCAACAGCAACCTCAGACCTATATCTTGATTTTGGTATACCTGGTGTAATTTTTGGATTTTTTATTTTTGGATTAATTATAAGAAGACTCGATAATTCATTGTTATTTTCATTTGAAAATAATTTTTTCATTTGGATAGCGGCATTGTGTTATTTAAGTAGTGCTGTTTATATCGCCAGATCAGCAATTTTATTTCAAATTCAGCAAATAATTCCTATTTATATTGTTATTTTATTTTTCGTAAATTTTTTTAAAACATCAAAGAATTGAGTCATAAAATTCTGTTTTTGGTTAACGGACTCAAACCCGGAGGTTTAGAAATATATTTGAAGAGATTCATTAATTTTTATGACAAAGATTTTATCTCATCATGCATCTATTGTAAATCAAACAATAATAATGAGAATTTTATTTCAAGTTTTGATGGAAAAATTAATATTAAAATAAATAGATACAGCTACAAAAATCCAATTTCCTATTACTCATTTTACTTGTTTTTAAAAAAAAATAAATTTGATGCTGTTTGTGATTTTTCAGGAACTTTCGCAGGCCCATATCTGTTAATATCAAAAATATTAAAAATTAAGAAAAGAATAGTTTTTTTTAGAGAATCTAGATTTCAGTTTGATATTAATTTTTTAAGAAGCATAATCATAAAAATATATTCAATATTACTAAAGAAAAGTGCAACTAAATTTTTGTCTAATTCAAAGGATTCGTTTAAATATTTTTTACCAAATTATAAAAGGCATGCTGAAAAATACCATGTAGTTTACAACGGCATTCCACAAGGCGCCTATTCAAATTATAAAATTAAATTATTAAGAAAAAAATTAAATATTTCAAAAGACGATTTTGTTGTGGGTCATATAGGAAGATTCCACAAGTCTAAGAACCATGAATTGATAATCGAAATTGCTCGATTTTTTACCAAGAAAAAATATAATAAAATTAAATTTATTCTTGCAGGAAGAGATGTTGAGGACAATATAAAAAATAAAATTGAAAAATATAATTTGAAAAATAATGTCATCTTTACTGGACATATTAATGATGTTTATGATTTACATCAGTTGTTTGACTTATTTTTGTTCCCATCATTAAACGAAGGTTTGCCAAATGCATTAATCGAAGCTATTTATTCAAAAATTCCAATTCTGGCAAGTAATATCCCTGCACATCAAGACTTATTACCAAAATATATCCACCCCTCTTTAGTCGATTTAAGCAACAAGAATGGTTATGTAGAGATTATTAAAAAATATTTTAATAACGAAAATTTATATTCAACGGAAAAATTAAAACATTGGGCTTTAAAAACCTTTGATCCTAAACTAAGGTTTTCCGAATTTTATAATCATTTAATTTAAATTGAAAAAAACAAAAAAAATTTTTATTGTAGTTAACGTTGATTGGGCTTTTTTGTCTCATAGGTTAGAATTGGGATTAGGTTTACTTAAAAAAGGGCATAATGTGACAATTATTGGAATTGAGGAAAGAATGATGGGAGAAAAAATCCGTTCATATGGATTTGATTTTATACCCCTACCCTCTACACGTTCGGGAAAAAATATCTTTATTGAGATATCGACAATTTTATTTTTATATAAAACATATAAAAAAGAGAAACCTGATATAATACATCACGTTACACTAAAGCCGATAATTTATGGATCTTTAGCATGTAAATTTCTAAATATTAATAAGGTTGTAAACGCGATCACAGGATTAGGTACTGTTTTTATTGATAAAAAAAATAATTTAAGTACGTTTCTTATTATAAGATTTTTATTGTGGTTTGCATTTAGAAAAAATAATCTTGATTTCATTTTTCAAAACCAAACTGACATGCAAATTTTTACCGACCTAAATATAGCAGACAAAAAAAAATTCAATCTCATTCCAGGCGCTGGAGTTGACTTAAAAAAATTCTCATATTCAAAAGACCCTAAAAATAAAAAGCTAATGGTTTTACTACCTGCCCGAATGCTAAAAGATAAAGGTATATACGAATTTAAAAATGCCGTTTACTCATTAAGCAAATCAATACAAAAAAAAACGGAATTTATACTTGCTGGTGATATTGATTTATTCAATAAAACCAGTTTAAATATCAAAGAGCTAAAAAAATGGAATAATGAAGGAATTGTAAAATGGATTGGGCATCAAAAAAACATGAATTTATTAATGAGAAAAAGTAATATAGTTGTTTTACCATCATATCTTGAGGGATTGCCTAAATCATTAATAGAAGCTAGCTCGTCGGGAAGGCCAATTATTACAACAGATGTTCCTGGTTGTCGAGATGTAGTAGAGCATAATGTAAATGGGGTTTTGGTTAAGGTCAGAGATTACGTTGAATTATCAAAAGCAATAAAAAAATTATTAAGCGAAAGAAATACTCGTATTCAAATGGGTATAGAAGGCAGAAAAAAAGCAGAAGATATTTTTTCCAATGAAAGAATAAATAAACTAACTTATGAAATATATTCACTAGACAAATGATAAAAAAACTTTTTATTGGTAATTCTGCTCTAAAAGTTTCTAGACTATGCTTTGGGGGTGAGCAGTTAGGAGGTTATAATTTGGGTGATTACAATCTTGATGAAACTATTGAAGCTGCTCACAAAGCTATTGAATATGGGGTTAATTTTTTTGATACAGCAGACTGTTATAATTTAGGTGAATCAGAAAAGAATATTTCAAAAATAATTAAACCCTATAGTCGAGATGAATTAATACTCAGCTCAAAATTTGGAGTCAGATATGACAAAATAAAAAAATGTATTTTTTATGATAATTCAAAAAAATGGTTGGATACTGCTTTAGCAGGAAGTCTTAAAAGACTAAAAACTGATTATATTGATTTGTATCAACTGCATCATTGGGATCAAAAAACATCTCTGGAAAGTATATTTGAAAATTTGGAAAAAAAATGTAAATCAGGACAGATTAGATACTATGGCGTTAGTAATTTAAATGATATTTCAAAATACCTTAATGATTTTCCTAATTTAATATCTTTTTCAAATGAATACAGTCTTTTAAATCGTGAATTTGAAAACAATATTGATTCAAACTTAAGCTCAGGAATATCGTTCTTGGCTTTTGGAGTTTTAGCACAAGGTTTGTTAGGCGGAAAGTATGACTCAAATTCAAAGTTCAAAAATAATGATAGAAGAAGTAACCCAAAGTATCTAAATTTTCACGGGGAAAAACTAAAAAATAACTTAAAATTTATTTCTAAAATTAATAAAAACTTTAAAAATAAGCCTGGATATTCACTTTCTAATTTTAGTATAAGTTGGGTTTTGAATAAGTTCAATAAGTCAATAATAATTTTGGGAATTAAAAGTAAATCACAATTGGAAAAAAATATTATTGGATTCAATCATATTTTATCTAAAAAAGAATTGTCTTTTTTAGATAAACTTCTATAAATTTTTACGATATGTGATATTATTATATCCAATATAATTTTTTAATCCATAAAGTTAATTATCATATATTTGTCTCAAAAGATAATAGATTGGAAGATTCTAAAAAGTACATTCAATATTATACTAATATGCTTAAGATAAGGTTAGCTGAAGAGGCATTAGTAAAACCTATTTTAGATGGTATTGTTAAAACACCTTCACACTTGTATACAGGTCAAGAAGCTGTAGCCGTTGGTTTATGTAACAATTTAGTTCAGGGAGATAACATTTTTGGTAATCACAGGTCTCATGGTCATTATCTTGCTATGGGTGGAGATTTAAAAAAAATGTATGCTGAAATCTTTTGTAAAGAGTCTGGCTGCTCAAAAGGAAGAGGTGGTTCAATGCATCTAATTGCACCTGAGCATGGTGTTCAGGGAATTGTTCCCATTGTCGCTGGTACAATTGCACTTGCATTGGGTTCTGCACTAGCTTCAAAAATAAAAAAAAATAAAAATGTTACTGTATCGTTTTTTGGGGATGGTGCAACCGGTGAAGGAGTTTTATTTGAATCTTTAAATTTTGCAAGTCTTAAAAAATTACCAATCATCTTTGCTTGTGAAAATAATCTATATTCAACTCATTTACCTATTGATGAAATCCGATCAAACCTTGATATTTCAACCTCAGGACACCCTTTTGATATAAAGTCATTTTCTGTTGATGGAAATAATATTCTTGATATTGAAAAAGTAGTTCTAGAGTCTTTAGAATATTGCAGATCCGGAAATGGGCCAATACTGATTGAATTCAAAACCTACAGAATGAGGGGTCACGTTGGTCCAGACGATAATATTCAGGGAACTCATACTGATATTCGACCAAAAAATGAAATAAAAAAATGGAGTTCAAAAGACCCCATAATAAATTTTGAAAAATATCTTCTCAGTGAGGGTATAATAAATTTCAAAACAAAAGATAATATAATTAATCAAATCAACAAGGAAATTAAAGATGCACTGGATTTTGCAATGACAAGTGATTTTCCCAATAAAAAAGATCTTCTTAAGTATGTCTTCAAATAGAAAACTCACATATAGTTTAGCAATTAACGAGGCTTTGACTCAGTTAATGGAATCTGATGATTCAGTTATTCTGCTAGGTCAAGGAGTTAAGAGCCCTTGGTATGTTGGCAATACATGTAAAGGATTGATAGAAAAATTTGGTGAATTAAGGATAATTGATACTCCGATATCTGAAAATGCTATGACTGGAGCAGCAGTAGGAGCAGGTATTGTTGGAATGAAAGCAATTGTAATGCATCCAAGAACAGATTTTGCTCTTTATGCTTTTGATCCAATTATAAATCAGGCAGCCAATTGGCATTATATGAGTGGTGGGCACTCTAATTCCAATGTTTTAATTTGGCTTGTGGTTAATAGAGGAGGAGAGCAGGGTGCTCAACACTCCCAAGCTTTACATTCTATTTTTTCCCATATTCCTGGATTGAAGGTAATATCTCCATCAAATGCTTATGATGTTAAGGGAATGCTAATATCTGCAATCAGGGATCCAAACCCTGTTATTTTCATTGATGATCGCTGGTTGTACAACACAGAAACCTTAGTGCCTAAAGATTTATATGAAGTTCCCATAGGAAAGGCAAATATAATTTCTGAAGGAACTGATTTAACTCTTTTAAGTTCTTCATTCCTGACTCATGAGTGTAAGTTAGTTGTAAAAGAGTTTAAAAAATTTAATATTAATATTGAGCTTATTGATTTAAGGTCTATTAAACCCTTTGATAAAGAATCGATAACAAAATCAGTAAATAAAACAAAAAACTTAGTAATTGTCGATGGATCATGGAAGAATAACAGTATAACCGCAAATATCTCATCAATAGTTTACGAAGAATTATTCGGAAAATTGAAAAATCCTATTTTAAGAATTAATTTACCTGACTGTCCTGCTCCAGCAGCAAGAACCCTGGAAGAAGCATATTACATAAATTCAAAAAAAATTATTTCTGAAATTAAAAGAGCTTTTAAATTTTGATGAAAAGTTTATTTGACACTGTTTTTTCTTTTTTTTTAATAATCTTATTTTCCCCCCTTTTGATTTTATCTTTACTCATGATATGGATAAGCGATTTTAATAATCCTATTTTTTTTGCAGAAAGAGTTGGCATTAATTTTAAAAAGTTTAGAATGTATAAGCTTAGGACCATGGTTGTTAATGCTGAAAAAACTAAAGTTGACTCAACATCAGATGATGACCCTAGAATTACCTCTTTGGGAAAATTTTTTAGAAAATATAAAATCGATGAAATTTTTCAACTGATTAATGTACTAAGGGGTCACATGAGTTTTGTAGGTCCAAGACCTAATATAAAGAGAGAAACTGACTTATACAGTGATGTTGAAAAGAAACTCCTTTCTGTTAAGCCTGGAATTACCGATTTTTCGTCAATCGTATTTTCAGATTTAGGAAATATTTTAATTAATTCAGACGATCCAAACATTGCCTATAATCAATTGGTTAGGCCATGGAAAAGTAGGCTAGGATTATTTTATATTGAAAAGAAGTCACTTAAACTGGATTTATGTATAATTTTTATAACCTTCATATCAATATTTTCCAGAAACTCTTCTCTTAGATTGGTAACATTTCTTTTAATTAAATTAAACGCAGATAAAAAAATAATCCAGATAAGTAAAAGAATTGATAAATTAGTGCCTGAGCCACCACCAGGCTTAAAAGATATAGTTATGGACAGAAATAAATTTAAATAAAAATGAAAATATTTTTAACTACTTTATTTTCTAATAATTATCCAAGATGGCTTATCAAGTCTTTTGATTTCTTATTAATTTTCTTTGTTTTTAATTTTTCAAGCTTGCTTTTTAGTAACCAATTACTCAAATTTTCGCTTAAAGAAACAATTTTACTTTCGTTTATTTTTATAATTACTGCGACTTTATTTAAATGCTATGAGGCATTTATTAGGCATTACAGTTTCACGGATTTCTTAAAAATAGCTTTTGCATCTGTGTTTGTTATTTCTTTATATTCATTTTTTGATTTATATCAAAGCAAATTAATTATCGAAAAATCTATTATACAATTCTTCCTTCTATCAAATTCCGTAATTGTTTATAGACTTTTTATTAAATCTATATTTTACAACTTTAAGTCAAATCTAAATGAGAATAATAATACATTAATAATAAGTGCGGGTCAAAATGGAATATTAATCAAAAGATCATTTTCAGCTAATAAGGCATTTAATATAGTTGGATTCATTGACGATGATCCCAATAAAATAAATAGAAAAATTGATGGAGTAAAGATTTATGGTTTTGAATCAATTCAAAACTTATTTGCTAAGAAAAAAATTAAAAATATAATTTTTTCAACCAATAAATTTACATCAGCTAGAAGAAAGATGATGACTGATTTTTTCAAATCATATAATGTTAATATTTATAACATAAGTGATCCATCAAAATGGCTTAATAAAAAACCATCATTAAAAAATTTACAAAAAATCAAAATTGAAGATATCCTAAGTAGACCTGAGGTTTCGATTGACTTTAAAAGTAATTTTAAATTCTACAATGATAAGGTTATTCTCATTACAGGTGCAGCTGGATCGATTGGTAGTGAATTGGCAAGACAAATAATTGAATTCAAACCAAAAAAACTAATCTTAATTGACAATAGCGAAACCTCGCTTTTTAAAATAATTAATGAGTTTTCATCTATAAAAAGTATTGAATTTTGTCTAATGAATATTTTAAATTCTGATGAATTAGAAAAAATATTTATTGAGTCCAATATAGATTTTGTTTTTCATGCCGCAGCATATAAGCATGTTCCAATTTTAGAGCATAGCGCCAAATATGGCGCCCAAAATAATATTATTGGAACTAATGTTGTAATTGACCTGTCATTAAAATATAATATCTACAAGCTTTTAATTGTATCAACAGACAAAGCTGTAAGACCAACAAATGTAATGGGTGCGACTAAAAGAATATGTGAATTATTGCCCCACACAAAAGAAAATTATGAGAAAACAAATATCATAACTACAAGATTTGGAAATGTAATGGGGTCTAATGGTTCAGTTATACCAATCTTTACTAACCAAATCTTGAATGGAGGACCCGTGACAGTAACTCATAAGGATATAACTAGATTTTTTATGACAATTTCTGAAGCCTCAAAACTTGTTATTGAGGCATGTAGGTTAGGTTTGGATAATCAAATTTATATATTTGATATGGGTCAACCCGTAAAAATTTCGGATTTAGCCAGTAAGATGATTGCATTGACTGGTTTTGAACCAAATAAAGATATTGAAATTAAATATGTAGGGTTAAGACCAGGTGAAAAGCTTTATGAAGAATTACTTACTGATACCGAAAATCTATTACCTTCGTCAAATTCTCATATATTTATTGCCGAAAAAGACTCAATAAATAGTACTCAGAAAAATAAAATTATTGAACTATTAGAAAAATTAAGTGATTCTAAATCAGATAATTTAGAGATTGTTAGTTTAATGAAAATGATAATACCAGAGTTTATTTCAAATAATTCAAAGTTTTCAGAGTTAGACAATGATTAAGATAATATACAGATTCCTAATTTTAATTTACTCCAAGTTCTTCAAAACTGATGAGCTTGCCGAAACGTATCCAGTTTCTGTAAAGGGAATTTTCAAGGATAATAATAGGTTTTTATTAGTTAAAAACGAAAAGGGCTATTGGGATTTTCCAGGTGGAAAAATAGAAAAATCAATTTCTGTTGAGTCTACCCTTATCAAGGAATTTAAAGAAGAACTAAACTTAGATATCTCTGTAAAAGAAATTATTTATTTTGAAAATGAGGATTTTTACAAAATGAATTTGATGATTGCCATTTACAATGTTGAAAACTTAAATTCAAATCCAATACATTTGAGCCATGAACATATTGAATTTGATTTCTTTGAATTTAATGAAATTGATAAATTAAAAGTCCCAGATTGGGTTAAAAGCTGTATATCAGTCTAATTTTTAATTAATTTTTTAAATATATATTTTCTATATTTTTTGTTTCTTACGAATTCTTTAATCTGCATTGGTTTATTAGATAAATATATACTTGTATTTACTATTAATTTATTTAGTTTAGAAAGTGATTTAAATTTTTTACAAATATTATGGTGGTAAAGCCAAAAAATATCATTGATGTTTGTTCTTATTTTGTAGTTTCTTATTCCTAGTTGCTGGATATTTTGAAAATGTTTTCGTGTATATTTATTTAAGTTAATTTTTTTGATGTTTATATCTTTAAAATTCATTAAATGTAATGTGTCATATATAGTTCTTAAATCGAAAAAATTATTTGTATAGCCATAGTCATTTATTTCAAAGTTGTATATGTTATTCAAAATTAAAAATTCATGACTGAGAATTTTCTTTTTTTTATCGATTTTTTTATTAAAAATGATTTTAGTATTCATTAGCTTATTATTTTCTTTTCTCAAAACTCTCCTATGTAGTTCAACTGCAAAAGTTTTTTTAGACGAAACCATTCTAGGAAAGTGCCTCTCAAAAAAATATATATTTTTTTATTTGAGTAGCCATATTTTTTAAAAATAGCAATTGCTTCAATATAATCATTTTCATTGATTAAAATATCAATATCCCCTATCATCCTTTCTCCAAAATCATTATATGTTTTATTCAAGATAAGAGCAGCACCCTTTAAAAACGCAAATTCTATATTATTTCCAGTCAAAATTTTTCTAATTTGATTAATCTCTCTTAAGAGTTGATTATTTCTTTCTTTATTTAATTCATAAATATATCTGATATATTTAATAAATTCTAGTTCGAAAAATGAGGTGTAATTTTTATCAGTTATTTTTTTGTATAAGCTTGGTATCATCAAAGATTTAGAACTGATTTTTATTAATTTTTCTAGATCAATTTTATTTAAATCTTTTTTACAAATTTTTTGATCTAAAAAAAGTATCTTGATTAAAAGTTTTTCTTCTATTGAAAGCCCTATATTATGCATACAAATTAAATATATGAATATATTTTGTAAATTCGCTTTTCCAAATTGCTAGTATGAAACAAAGTTTTAAATTAATAATTACAGTTTTTTTTACAATTTTGTGTGCTTTTTCATGTTCCACCAAAAAAGACATTTTATTGCTGCAAGACAAGCTTTACAATAAAGCATATAATTTTAATCAACCACCACACATAATAAAATCAGATGATATTTTAAAGATAGACATATCATCATCAATTCCTGAGGTTACATTTCAGTTTAATAATGCAAAAAATACTACTATGTCAACCACCTTGGAAGTTATTCAGCTCAACGGATACACTGTTAATAATTCAGGAATAATAAATCTACCCTCAATTGGAAACATTAAAGTTGCTGGACTAACTGTAAATGAATGCAGAGATTTTATATACAAAACCCTTTTAGACAATGGAGTTCTACAAAATCACTATGTTGATGTTAAGGTAATTAATTTTAATTTTACTATTCTCGGAGAAGTTACAAGACCTGGAAATTATAATTATATAGACGATAATATGAATATCTTAAAAGCTATTGGTTTAGCAGGGGATCTTACAATAAATGGTAAAAGAAAAGATGTAAGGGTAATGAGAAAAGATAGTAACGGTAAAATGACCGTTAGTCAAATTGATCTTACGGACGTAAATATATTTAAAAGCCCTTTTTTTAAGATAAAATCTAATGATATAATAATAGTAAATCCCAATAGCTCAAGGGTGAAAAATGCAGGAATAATTGGTAATTCAGGAACTTTATTGAGTTTACTTACCTTTTTATTGAGCTCAATAATTGTGATAAATAATTAAATATGGAATTAAAATCAGAATTTGAAATAGATTTTAAGAAACTATTTTTAAGATATGTTAGTTTTTGGCCTTATTTTTTAATTTCTATTGCGTTTTTTATTATTGCGACATTCATTCATTTAAGGTATGCAGATTATTATTATTCAACTGAGAGTGTAATTCAAATTCTTGATAAATCAAAGGACAGTGAAATGGCGCTTCCAACTGAGGTTACAATTTTTAATAGGTCGACGGTTAACTTAGAAAATGAGATTGAAGTTTTAAGGTCCTACAGACTAATATCTACTGTTGTTAAAAAATTAAATTCAAACATAAAATATTATTCAATTGGGGAAATTAAAACAACAGAAAATCATAAAACCGAGTGGCTCTCTGGGATTGAATATGAATTAGTCTTTGATGAAAATATTGATTATGAAATCTTAAGTAAACAACAATTTTTGTTTTCTTTTGGTGAATTAGGATTAACAATAACATCTCTTGATAATGAAAATAATGAAAATAATACCTACCAGTTTAATAACTTCGATACCGATGGTGTAGTAAATGATTTACCATTTTCTTTCAAACTTACTGACAATATAAGTTTCAAATCTGAAAATGATTATATATTAGAGATTAATAGACCTAATCTTACTGTAAATAACATAATTAAAAATATTAAAATTAAGTCTATCGGAAAAAACAGTGATTTAATAGATATAAGTTTATTGAGTACTAATAGAACTATCAGTGAAGAACTAATAAATGAATTAACTAATCAGTTTAATTTGGATGGTATTTATGACAGACAAATGGTATTCAAGAGCACCATTGATTTCGTAAATTCAAGATTTACATCGCTCAAGTCTGAGCTTGAGGATATTGAGTTAAACAAGCAGCTTTATAAAGAAACTAATAATTTGACTGATGTTGAATTTGACGCTTCAATAAGTTCTAGTCAAAAAATTAATTATGAAAATGAACTTTTTCTGGTTAAATCTCAGCTTGACCTGACAAAACTTCTACGTGAGTCTGTTTCAAATATAAATTCTCTAGAATATATTCCTTCTAACGTTGGTATTGAAAATGATAATTTAAATAATTTAATAAATAATTACAATTTATTAGTCTCAGAAAATTTTAAACTTTCCCAGAATGCAGGTGTTAATAATATCCAGCTAAGGCAGACCCAAAACCAAATTGAAAATTTATTACAAAACGTAATTATTTCTATCGATAATTATGATGATATTCTTCAAACAAAAATTTATAAATTACAATCTAAGGAAGATGAATTTAATTCTGTTTATAAAAATTTACCTGAAAACCAAAGGGTTTTAAGGTCTATTGTTCGAGAACAAGAAATCAAAGAGGCACTTTTCCTTCTTTTATTGCAAAAAAAGGAAGAGGCTGCAATAAATTATGCTGTTACTAAACCCTCGATTAAAGTTATTGATTTTGCAAGATCATCTATTTTACCGGTCTCACCAATTAAAACACAATATCTCCTATTTTCAATTATAATTTCATTTATTTTGCCTATATCTCTGTTATCAATTTGGTTTTATTTTGATAATAAAATACATACTAGAGATCAGTTACTTGAAAAAACAGACAATATACCCTTAATTGGTGAATTGCCATACCTAAGAAGTAATATTAATATTAAAGAACTTCTTGGTAATACTGATAATCGAAATCAATTTGCTGAGAGTATTAGAATGTTGATTGCCAATTTGAAAATATCAATGTCTTCTTGGGGTAATATTCAGTCAGACTTAGGTAAAATAATATTGGTAACCTCATCTGTAAAAGGTGAAGGTAAAACAATATTATCCACTGGGTTATCTTCTATTTTAAGTAATACATACAGAGTTCTTCTAATTGGAGCAGACCTTAGAAATCCTCAGATTCATAATAATTTTGGTCTTGAACGAAATGTTAAGGGAATTTCAGATTATATTTATAAAGATGATTTGAAGTGGAAAGAATTAATATTTAAAATGAAAAATTTGGATTTAATACTTTCAGGTACCATTCCTCCAAATCCAACAGAAATGCTTTCCTCTAAAAAGTTTTCTGACTTACTACATGAATTAAAATCTCACTATGACTATATAATTATTGATTCGGCACCATGTGTTTTGGTTTCTGATACACTGGAGATTTCAAATATTGTTAACGGAACTCTTTATGTAGTTAGATCAAACTTTACGGATTATAGAATTACCAATTTTATTAATGAGTGCCATAATGATAATAAATTGAAGAATATTAATTTAGTACTAAATGGGGTTGGAAATAGTAAGTCATATGGTTATGGTTACAATTACTCATATAAGTATGGCTATAATTATGCTTATAATTATGGATATGGCTATGGTTACTCTAAAGATGACTCAAAATCTTAATCAAATAAATAGTTATTATTAATTAATTTTTCAAATTCACCTCTTTTCCCCAAAAGTACCTTTAAATTAAAAGACTCAATATGCTTTGTATTGTGTATATCACTCCCAACAAAATTTATTAAATCCAATTCTAATAGTTTGTTGCTAATATTGAGTATTTTTTTTCCGTAAAAAAATGTTGATGAAAGTAGATTCATTTGAAATTTGCATCCTCTTCTTTTTAGTTCATAATATTTTTTGAAATCTTCATGTAAAAAATAATATCTTTCTGGATGGGCTAAAATGGGGATGTAGCCATTTAACTGTAATTTGAAAATTATTTCATAGAGGTTATTGGGAGGAGATAAATAACTCATTTCTACAAGTACATAATTTGAATGTAAACATAATATAGATTTTTCTTCAGCTTTTTCAATTAATGATGAATCAAGTAAATATTCAGATGCGTAAAGAACATTTATATCACTAGGAATTTTATTTTTAATTTTTTTAAATGATTCTTTAATTGTATCATTGGTATTTTGATAAAGTCCAGGGTATGTGTGCGGTGTTGCAATGATTTTGGAAAACCCCATTTCCTTCATCTTTTCGATTAATAATACAGATTCTTGCACATTCTTTGAACCATCATCTATATTAGGAAGAATATGAGAATGAATGTCTATAAAATCCTTAGGAATTAATTCTTTAAGAGTAGGTTTATATTTAAACAAATTAAAGATCATTATTGCAAAATAAATTAACTTAAATTTATTAACAAAAGATAATGAATGACATTATAATATACATCATTTTATTGTAGTATATTTACTTTTATGGGTGCTGAATTTCCTTATTTGATTTATTACATTGGTTTGCTAATTGCAGTTTTGTTACTTTCTAGATTCATTTTTAGAAAGTACATCCAATTTGCTAAGATATATTCTCTTAAAAAAGCTCATAATGAAAGAACTGTTCATAAAGGTTCAGCGTTAACGGGAGGAGGGGTAATATATGCTGCTGTAATCATGGTGTCTGCTGTTATATTGGACAATTTAGATTTTGTTGAGTTTTCTAATTTTAGCCCAATTGTTGCAACTTCTATCCTTATATCAATTCTTGGATTCTATGATGATTTTGTTGAGATTTCAGCATTTAATAAATATATCATACTTGCTTTTTTGATTTTAATGTTATTATATTCCAATGCTACTCTTCCTATCATTCAAAATTTAAATGGGTTTTTTGGAATATATGAAACAGGATATATTCTAGGTTTAATATTTACGTCTTTCGTTTATTTATCAATTATGAATGCTATAAATTTAACCGATGGCATTGATGGCTATTTAGCAATTTTTTCAATTTTCTTTTTTACATCTCTATTATATAATTTTGATTTAAATAAATTTTATACTCTTAATACAGTTTCAGTAATCATTATCGGTTGTAGTGCTATGTTTCTCAGATATAACTTTTCAAAGGGTAAGAAACTATTTGTAGGTGATGCAGGTTCATTATTTATCGGATTCTGGATTGCCACATACTTAATTACCTATATTACAAGTGCACCAAACTCAAGATTGGTTGATGTATATTCGATTAACGTTGAAAATATTCCTGTTATAGCAATATCAATGATTTCCATTCCTGTTTTAGATACCCTCAGGGTGATGCTTGTAAGAATTATAAGTAAAAAATCTCCTTTTACTGCTGACAGAAATCATTTACATCATATATTACTAGATAGTGGGATGACACACCTCAGAACATCATTATTTTTAACCGTTATTAATTGGTTTAATTGTATCGCAATTTTCTTAATGGAACAAAATTTTAATTCAAAAGAACTTACAATACTTTATATTTTTATAAGTTTATTTTGGTATATCTTCTTTGAGTTTATAAACAGAAAAAATCTTAGTTCTTTTTCAAAACGCTAAGTATCTGAATTCTCTTGTCTTGTGGGCTTTTACTGATTTTTATAAATGACTCAGCAGAGTTAGTTATGAATTCAAATTTCTCGTTTAAGGATTCTATAATTTTATTTTTCACTTTGGATGCATAATCATATGATAAACCATTTTCAACAAGCTTTGCAACAATATCATTGCTTGTAATTTCATCATTATCTAAGAGCATTTTTAATATTTCAATTGAATTATTATCTAGACTAATCTTTGTTTCCAGAAAGAAAAGTTCATCATTTTCAAAATTATATAATTTTCTTTTAGTTATGACTTTATCACTTTTTAATCCTTTATATAGTAGATTAATAATAATAATTAATAGAATGATTAGCATTGGAAGAAAGAATTGATTTCTGGATTCTTCCACTGAAAGTAGCGGAATCTCTTCTAATGAATTTACATCAATTATATCGTCATCTAACCCATATTTATTCAAAATTGAAGTATTAACCTTGCCGTTATGATTTCTAAATGTATGAATGTACTTATTATCATAATCATTCATACTAACAACC
>MDTG01045948.1_pt1 | contig 15757 bp, 20 predicted proteins | sample 811421 | NCBI WGS metagenome assembly MDTG01 (sample SAMN05326645, study PRJNA326480) | marine metagenome | isolation source: seawater | place: Pacific Ocean: South East | collected 2011 | reverse complement strand
ACGTCCACTAAAAAGTCAAGTTTTTTGCTTATTTTCTTGTTTTTTAGCGAGAAAATAATTTTTTCTAAATATTTTAGTATTTTTTTTAAATTTTAGCCTGATAATCTATATTAATTCAACAAGTATATTATGTGTTGAAAATGTGTTTATTAGCATAATATGGTAACAAATGGTAAAATTATAAATATTTTTTGTACTTATTTGCCCTTACTGGAAAATTATTTTAATTGTAAAAATGTTTTTTTCTTACCATTTACGGTAAGAAAGTTTTATTATCGTCTTAATTTATTATTTATTACAATTTTGACACTATTTTTTTCTTTTTGTTATTGTTTATGGTCTCATTGTTTTTTTATTGTGCGTAAATTGTGGTGTAATTGACGTTGTGTATTTTTTTATACACTTTTTCAACACAAAATCACCACAATATTCTCTAACCTATTTAGCGGTTAAAATTAAAAATTATCTTCTCGTTTTTTATTATATGTTTGAAATAATAAAAAATAGTTATAAAAAAGAAATACAGGAAAATATATTTATAAAATTAGAAATTTTTTTAAATTTCATATTTAGAGATAAAGATTTATCTTTCTGGATTTTTTCTCTTATCCATTATAATTCTCTCCTACTTTTTTTTCTTTTTATTTTTGTTGTTCCAAAAAATTCTCTCTATCTTAAATTTGTAATCTTTTTTTGGGTCATTTATTTTTGGATTCACTTTTATTTCTCTGGATCTTTTTTTACTAGATTTGAAAAATATATTTCTAAAAATAAAAATTGGTCGGGTATCTACGAAATTCTACCTTTGCTCAATATCCCAAAAACGAAAGAAAATATTAGAAAAACTTTTTTTATTATTTCCGCCATGATTTATTATTCTATCATTCTTAAAATTTATTTTTAAATTAATCTTTCTTGCTCCTCCTCATATGTTTCTATATGTGGTCTAATTTTATCATAAATAATTTGGATCTCCTTTTCTCTTTTTTTTTTCTTATAATAAGAAATTGGATAGCAACAACATATTACCAGTTTTGAAATAATATTTCCCATATATTATTTCAAAATATTTTTTTATCATTATTTTTCTTTCTTAAAACTTTTATAAATTCTGTTATGGAGAGAATTATTTAAATTGATTTATTTCACATTAAGGTATCTAACATCATTAAATACTAACCATGTCTGTTACTCCTCCCGCAAATGAATGGCCGCTTATCAAAGTCTATGGTTCTGATTTTAGACATGAACTAAAGGATATGGCTGACACTGTAAATCGCCTCGGACTATGGGAGTGGTTTCGCAATGAAGAGCCGCCGAAGGATAAAGGTTATATGTATTGGATTCATCCAAATATTAATAAAATTAGTGCCGGTCTTGAAGATAATCAGCATTCTGGGGCTACATTTGGTTATGCTATGAGGTGTATGCAGGATATCGCCAAAAATGGATTTAAAAATTGGGAAAAAGGCTTTTATGAAAATTAGCATACTAATTTGATTTAATATCTAACTACTCTTATATTAAATTGATTTTTTTATATACTAATATAGATACTTATTAATAAATACATTTAAAATGGCTTCTTTAACAACGATAAATCAAATTAAAAATAGTAGATACATGAAATTTTGTTCAAATAAATCTAGCTCTTGTCGCTATAATAAAGAATTATTCTGTCAATCTTTACTACAAAATATTTCTAGTCAAGACGCTTGTGGATTTGTCAAAGGTGATGAATACAGTATTTTATGGTGCTCTGATTCACATGGGGTTATGGATGGAAAAAAATACTTTATTCGTGATTTCTTTAATGCTATCACTCATGAAAAATGGTTTGAATATCTTTCTCAAGAAAATTTTTATATCGGTGAACGAGATGAACATGGGAATTTTAAAAGTCAATTGTTTAAAGATATTGATGAAATAAAATACAAGGATATTGGTGCCACACTCACTATTGTTAAAATCTACCCAGACAAATTTGAATGCTTTCGGGTTGGTGATTCACCTATTTATATTTGGAGGGATGGTGAAATTATTCTTCACTCAGACCACGATGATGAAATAAAAGAAGATGTTGAAAAATTAAAAGAAAGAAAATATTTTGATAAAATCGGATGTGTCAGTGAAAATGGTATTGAAGATTCTCACGATATTTCTGCTCTTTCACCTAAAATAATTACTATAAAACCTTCATTTTACATTTGGTGGGATGTAAATACGAAACTTAATATGACTAGGTGTATTGGACATAATAATCCAACCAGGTTTGAGAAAAGAAAAATATATAATGAGGACGTTACATTATCTCTTCCATCTTGGACTATGACAAAACATGTCATTCAAAGACAACCCGACACAAAAGAAAAAGTTGTCATTACGTCTGATGGCATTACAAATGTAACTGGCGAATTTGATTTCCCAACATTCTATTCCTCCAAAAACGCTTGTGAAATAATGTGTTTAGCTTATTCAAGATGGAAACAACCATGGGTCTATAAATATAAGGACAACCCTGAACAAATTCAAACTCTCCCCGATTGGAACCGCGATGATATGGCTATCGTCACGTGGGAGATTTTAAATTAAATATTAAAATATAATCATATCTTAATATTTATATATTTTTCTTAACATCCACTAAAGGAACTTTATTTGCTACTTCTTTCAATATTTTTTTTGTATTTTTTTCCATCTCTTTATTATCCCCCAATAACTTTTGAAGTATTTTACATCTCTCCAACGATTCTTTTTCATTGGTTTGCCAATTTGGATGTTGTTTCTCCCACTCCTCCAACGCCATAAACTGTTTTGTACGCATTTTTGACATCAAATCAAACGTTTTTCCTTTATTTTTCACATTATCTTCTTCCCACTGGTTATTATCCCTTATAAATAATTGTCCGCTTTTCTTATTACTACAGTGAATCGGTCTCTCAACCGCAGGAATATCCTCCAATCCTTTCAATACTACATTTGTAATCCCATTTGTATAACCATTTGAATACGCGTTCATCACATCTTCTAAATTATATTTCAAATTTTTTATAAAATCTGTCAAATTTCTCGCATTCCCACAGTGTTTATCCAAAAATAAATTTATAGATATATTATTTGTCATATTATTTGTCGTATTATTTGTTATATTTTGATGAGAAACAATCGAATCCTGACACACTACATCATCATAATATTTTATTTTTAAATTATCTATCTCTTTTTTCAGAGTAGACAAACATTGCTTAGCATGTTTGTAATATCCGTGCCTTGTTTCAAATTTTTTACCACATTTACAAACCTTAAAAAATTTTTTATGTTTTCTTTTTTCATGTCTTATTAAATTAGATTGTTTTGATGACGTATATTCACAAAATGAACATTTGTAAGTTTTGGACATTTTTTTGATCGATATATAATATTTAAACATTTTTTTAAATCCTTTTTGCTCCGGGTGTTGGACACCGCATAAATCAAAAAAAAATATACACGATTTTTTTATTACCAAATTTAATTTGATTTTTATTTTTTATTTTGTTGAAAATGACTGAGAATGCTGCTCCGGAGCAGTTTTGACGTCTTAAAAAAAAGTCTGTTGAATCGCTTTTTAAACGATAATACAATAACAAATATTTTACTACAAAAAAATAAGGGCGTTATGCGGTGTCCGCCTTCCGGAGCAAACTGTTTTTTTCAAAAAAAAAGTTTTCAAAAATCGCTTAAACTTTTTTGTGAGCGTCTTATGCTAAGAGATTTTTGACTGATGTTGGAAACACTTGGGTCAGTAAGAGAGCCTTTTTTTAAGCGAAAAAAGTCCCCTACATAAGCTGCCTACATAAATTTTCAAGTTGTTCGAAAAAAATCCCCTAGATAATGTAGTAGTTTGCAAGTTTAAGCGATTTTTGAAAAACCTTTTTACTATTTTTTTTGTTTTTAGGTGAGTCCAAAAAAAAAAACTCAAAAAAACTTTTTGCAAAAAATCGATCAAACTTTACTCATGGTAACAATCCAATAAATCACTATATTGTAAATGACAGCGTATGTTACGATAAAATCGCAAAAAAAGTTTGGTGAATTTTTTTGATCAAACTTTTAAATTACATAAAATATAGAAAAAAGATAAAGAGAAAACGATAAATTTAAGTAATGGCAGAACATCCAAAATATTTAGTAATTAATCCAATGTTTGAAGGTATTAAATTATCTATTTCATCAAAAAAAATGTTTAATAATAATTTGGATAAAAGATTTTTTAATAAAATGACGCGTATTAAAAATATAGTACATGAATTGTATGCTATAAATAAAAATTTGAATAAACACAAGGTTAAGAAGTTACTTTCGCATCATTAGTAGTTATGATGAGGATTTCGCGACAATTCGCAATGCTTACAAATCCATCTTGACCTCTCATCTCGGTCTTCCCAATCTTTTACCCATTCATGATCACACGTTTTATATAGCATTCTACTCATTTTCCTTATATCTTCAGTCAAAATTGTTATTTGTCGAGAACAACTCCACATGAGTTCTCTTTTTTCTGCCATTGTATCATATAGTTTTTGGGCTTCCGGATTCATTTTAAATACATATAAAATCAATATATTTATATGTATTCAATTTAATTTAACCTTTAAAATAGTTTGTAATTATACCTAAACCAGTTACGGTAAGAATTATTCCAAGTAATACATGCCAATCAAACGGAGGAGAAGCATCAAAATAAATACTTGAAACCAAATAAATAAAAATGATGGATAAAGAAATCATAATACATGGGAGAGTTACATCCGGTGACAACTTAAGAGATGTTGTGAATGAGATATTGAAAATATAAACACATAAAGATATAAAAAATAACAAAATTAACATTTCTGATTTACAGCTAAATATGGACTTACACGAATCATCCATTATATAATGAATAAGCCCTAAAAATCCTACAATTATTGAAAGATATATGACCAGATGCCTTGGCTGTTTTATTATTTTTTTATCTAATATATATTTCTTACCCAAATCTACGATACATACCATTATTAAAGCGAAAACAGCGTATAAGAACCATGGTCTTTGTATTAAAGGTATAATTTTTGCTGGATTATGTTTCATTTATGTATATATATTAGAACGAAATTATTTTGACCCCGAAATAGAAGCTGCTTTGATTCTGTTTAAACGATCCATTTGACCGACATTTGCTTCTAAATTGGCTTGGCGATGTTTATCATTTGATTGCGAACTTGCTTCTGCTTTCGTATAAACAACTTGTTTTCTATTACCTGATTTTGCTGAACCAAACAAATTTATATTAAAATGACTGTTAATAACAGAATCTTTTCTTAAAAATCCTGCTTTTTGGAGATTTTTTACAAGGGGACGACGTGGATAACTTCTTGGCTTAGCTATTCCTGTATTTGGCGCTGGAGTTGACATATATTATAAGCTTACATTTTATTTAACACGTTAAATTCTCTCTAATCCATGTTTTTATTTTTAAATGTTGCGGTTTTAAAATCTCTTGTAAACCATTTGAAACATGATTTATTTCATTTGCTTCGGATGTATCTAAAATTAAAAGACAATTATAAACGATGGAGAGAATTTTCTTATTATATAATTTTGTAATATTTTCAAACACATTGTCTAAATTTACATTGTCTTCCATTGTTTCTTTAAATAATTCTGGTGATTCTAAACTTAAAATATTTGTATAAAGAGTTAGAGTATGTCTTATAGATATTTTATCGGTGTTTTCATAGGTTTTTATTAGTTTTTGTATGCCTTTTATGGCTGTTGATAAAATTTTCTCATAAATAACACAAGAATCTGGTTTATACCATAAATAATACCGACGTATTGCCTGAAATAAATAATACAAATCATCTTTGTTATCTTTCATATACCAACGAGTTACCCCTTGGCTCCAAGATGGAAGTTGTAAATGTAAAATATTTTCAGATATACTTAATTTTGTTCCAATAGGACAATATGCCAAAAGCGCCAATTGGATCATCACTTGTAAGGGTTCCAAAATCATATCACTTTTCTCTTTTACATGATTGATTTTATCCATTTACTATGTAATTACATTTTAAAAATTACATAATAAACTTAAAGCTAAGTTTATATTATTTATAGTATAATGCTTCAAATATCATATTCGGATATTGAAAATACAAGAATAATCGAAAAATTAAAAGATTTATCTGGAAATAATTTAATTAAAATACTAGAATTGGGATTAATAGCTTTTGAAGGTTGTGAAAATCAAAGCTTACGATGGGATAATAGTAAATTCAATGAAAAATTAGAAAAAATACAACACGATTATAATGAAAATCTTCATCATCAAAAAAATAAATATGATAAAATATTACAAGATAAAGAAAGTTTGATTCATAGTATAAATGAAAATAATAAAAATTTGAAAAATCAATTATATAAAGAATTAAAATGCTCTTTTGAACTACAATATAAGGAAAAAATAGATTTTACTCAAAAAAAATATGATGATTTGACTAGTGAATATAAAAAATTACAAGAAAAAAGTGAAAAAAGCATGTATGTTTGGACAGAACGGGAAAGAGAACGAATATCTAAATTAAATGAAATGCATAAAACAGAGGTCAATAGCATAAGAGAAAAATATGAAACAAAATTAGATAAATTAAATAAGGTAGTACAATCTATTCATATGATAAATGAAAACTCATCTTTGAAAGGTCAAGTAGGTGAAAATAAAATGTTTTCAGATTTAACAATGTTTTATCCAAAATGTACTATTGAAGATACTCATAAAGAACCAAATAGGGGTGACTTTATTATTGAAACGGTAAATGATAAGAAATTATTAATAGATAACAAGGATTACAAGGGAAATATACCAAAAAAAGAAATAGAAAAATTTATTTCAGATATAGAAAATAATGCGGATGTTCATGGTGGGGCTTTACTATCTAATTGTTCAGGAATTGCTAAACGTGATGATTTTGAAATTGAAATTATAAAGGGAAAACCAGTTATCTATTTATGTAACACAAATAATAATAAACAAAAAATTAAATCCGGTATAGATATTATACTATCTATTATTAATACCAATCATATTGATTTTTCAGATCCAGAAATTCACAAGAAAATAAAAGGGTTTTCAAGTGAAATCAAAAGAAAAATTTCCCAATTTCGCCGTTATCTCAAAAAACATGAAGAAAATATGTTATCAACAATGTTGGATATAGAAAACAGCTTTAAATCTTTACTTTTAACAACGAATGTAAAATATTAAAAAAATTATTTAGATAGATGTAAATATAAAATATAGATTATATATATATATATGGCAATTCAATCAAATCATTATAGTATAAAAGTAATAACGATGGGAAATGCGAATTCGGGAAAATCTTCTCTCACAGAAAGATTTTGTAGAAAACATTTCCCAGTTGTATATGAACCCACAATTGGTGTGGAATTTAGCTCGATGGTTATAAAAGGCGACGATGATTTAAATTATAAGTTAATGTTCTGGGATACAGCAGGTCAAGAAACATTTGCTCCGATTATTAAATCGTATTATAAAAATATAGCAGGAATATTTTATGTAATAGACCTTTCAGATAGAAAATCTCTGTCTAGATTTCACTACTGGATAAATGAATTTCATAAACATAAAACATGTGATGCGAAAATATTAGTTGTAGGTAATAAAATAGATAAAACAAGACATATAACCAAAGAAGAAATAAATAATTTAATTCGTCAACGACAATTAGATTATATAGAAGTTTCTGTAAAAACAGGAGAAAATGTTGAGAAAGCATTAAATATGCTTTTTAATAATATTCTTAATAGTTTTGATAAAGAAAATCATCCCGGTATTCATAATTTAAAAGCAAAAAATGAAGCTTTATTCTTACTTAAGAAAGAACGTGAGTGTCAAGATACATGTTGTACTATATGTTAATTTTGATACTTAATAGTAGCATAAAATGAAAAATTCCAATCATGATGCTTCATTTCAATTGGTATACCTTTATCATTTAATAATTTTATTCTTAATTTTTTTATATTAACAGGACCAAAATAATAACGTTTTGTATATTCTAAATTTATATTTGTATATCTTGTAAAATTTGAATTTTGATCCAATAAAATTCTAGCAAAAACATCTCTACTATTAGGGCTATTATATCTATCTGATTTTCGTGATATCATAGCGTTTCTTATTTGTTCTATAGTATATCTCTGCGCCGACGTAAGATTTGAAGACAAATCTTTATTCGCATATTTTTTACCGCATGAACCATTAAAGTATGGGTCCTGAATTCCCAAACACTCTGAACCTGGTTTCATTGTTGTGCTTACATAATAACTTGGCATTGAAAATGATGCTGTATTATTTGTGAAAGAAACTAAATCTTGGTTTGGTTTATTGCTGTTAAAATCATCAAGTGTTATATAAACGTAACTTGAACCAAACATGTCAATATCAGCTTCCGCTCTTATTTTTTCGCCTGCTGCTATTTTATATTGTGTTTCGCGAAAACCCAATAACCATCCTAAATTATAATCTACTTTACCACCAAATCCTGTTTTATTACAAACGTTATCATCAGAAGGTACTTCTAAGCTATACCATTTTATTATTATTTCTTCGCCTGATTTATTTTGAATTTCTATTTTTCCGGAGTATATTTTATTAAATGAAATATCTTGCGTTTTTATATTTAATTGATTTACCAGTTCTTCAACTGAATTATACTTTCTCTCTTCTATTTTTACAAATTTTTTTGTGTCATTTTTTTCCTCAATATAATAATTAGTACCATAATCTTTTGAAAAAACATACCATGAGTGCGGTATATAAACATCATTAAAAGTAATATCTAATACATTTTTAAGAGGTGGAACTAAATTTACTGTAAAATCTGATGCCATTTCCATTAATTTATTATTACTCCCAACTATAGTATTACCAGAACAATCCGATTCTAATAAAATACTTCTATAATGACTATCAATCGTTACTAATTTTTTATATGTATTTCGTAGTAACTGATTCTTATAGTCTGTAGATATTTGGTCAAAAGGTCCAGCCGGCATGGGATTAGTATCTTTTAAATTTGATATTCTTGTCTCGGCCATAATATCTTTATCAAATAATTCAGTTTGTCTAGGTCCTCTAGTATTTATAGGTTTAGCTTTTCTTGTGATTCCACCTGCGGATATTTCTTCATCAAATATATCTCTAACTGTTTCCGTTTTCTTGTAATTTAACAGTTTTTTATTTATTTTATTAAAAAAATCAAGGAAATTATCCAAAAGACCGCGCTTTTCTGGTAACTGCAAATCCTCATTTTTTTGGAATTGTGTTTTCATTTTTTCTATAGTTGATACTATTTTTTCATTTGTCAAAGGAATTTCGCTACCCAATCCTAATATATTAATTAATTCTTCTATGCTATAATTTTCTATATCGAAATCCGTTGGCTTGTCTACTTCATTACTCATTAAATTATAATATATAAATATAAAATACTTTTATGTGTCTATATAAAAATAAATTGAATACTATTTTTTGTAATATATTTTAATTATCACAAAAAAAATGGAGAAAAAATGTCAATGTCAAATATGTTTGGACGATTGCAGTTCTAAGAAATCTATTCAATGTGGATTCTGTGATTTTACTGGTTGTAAAACATGTGTAAAAGAATCTATTCTATACTCTGTAAATGAACCCGAATGTCCAAAGTGTAATCATCCATGGTCATACGAGTTCTGTATTGAAAATATAAATAGAACTTTTATGGAAAAAGATTATCGTTCGCGACGCAAAGACATATTATTTGATGTTCAAAAAAGTAAGATTCCGGGTACAATGGGAATGGTTGAAAATGAAATTAAATATGAAGAATTAACTGAACAAACGACTACTCTGAAAATCGTTATAAATGACCTAGAAAAACAATTAAATGAATATAAAACACAGCTTAACAATAAACAACATGAAAAAGCAATGCTAAAAGAAAATGGTACTAAAAAAACGTTTAAAAAGAAATGTCCCAAAGAAGGTTGTGCTGGATTTCTATCTGCTGGACATAAATGTATGATTTGTTCTACAAAAGTTTGTTCTCATTGTAATGAAATTATTTCTAATAACGTGGGTTCAGGAATTGGCGGTGGTGAATCAAAGCACCAGGAACACGTCTGTAACCCTGATGCTGTTGCTTCATATAAGTTAATTAGAGAAGAAACTAAGCCATGCCCCAATTGTGCCACGGCTATTTTCAAAATCAATGGTTGTGACCAAATGTGGTGTACAAATTGTCATGTGGCTTTTAGCTGGAAAACCGGACAAAAGGTGTCCGGACGCATTCATAACCCGCATTTTTATGAATGGCAAAAAAATAACGATGACCCCAATCGTGAAGTAGGTGAAATACTATGCGGTGGTGTTGTAGATTTGCGCTTGATTAATAGATTAAGAATTGGCTCTAATAAGTTAATTAGGTATTATGGACCTGAACACAATATGATGTCCTACTGTAAAAATGATACAGGACTGATTATGATTTCTATATTTAAAAATGCTATATCACAACATAGATTTATAGACCACTTAGCTGTCATTCACAGGGAAATTACACATTTTCAAGAAACAGTCTTAGATAAATATAGGGAAATTTGTAATGAACAAGACCCACTTTTAAATACAAGGATTGGTTTTATTCGTGGAAAAATAACAGAGAAAAAATTTAAAAGTCAAATTATCCGTTGTGATAACATAAATCGTAAATCGCAGCTTATTCTAAATGTTTTTGAGATGTTTTACGTTACATTTCTTGAAACATTTAATGATATGTGTGAAACTATCCATAAAAAGGTACGCAAAATTAAAAATCCAAATGAAGAAAATGGTGATAAAACGTATTGGCAGCTAAATAAAAAACGGTTTCTTAAAATTCGCGTAAAAATAATGAAAAGTATTATTAGAATGGAAAATCTATTGAATTATAGTAATAAAGAGTTATGGAAAATATCTAAACTTTACAATCAAAATGTTCCATTTATTAATTTCCCGAATATTGTTAGAAAGAAACACAATGACGATGATTTCCAATGTTATGCTATAGACGAAGTTTCACAAATAGAAGGTAATCCAAAAATGGTTAAAATGAAAGGAATCATGCAAGAAAGATATTTTAATAATTCAAAGTGGTTTAATGTTAAAATGGGAATTTATAAATGGAATAATAATACAAATAAAGAAACATATACGCAACTGATAGATCTTATTGATTTATCTACAGAAGAAAATTTGAAATTAAAATCTCGCGAGACTTCAATTACTACACAACGTCTTATAAGTCAAAATGGATTTCGTGTTTAAAATAAACTTTGAAAGAAATCTAATACTGATTTAATCTTATTTGTATCAATATCTAATGCGGGACAAATATGTCCTTTTTCTATTTGACCGCATTTATCACAGCGTTTTCTATAGTAATTTCGCACTGGTTTCTTTTTTTTCTTATCGCCTTTATGGGGACAAGTTGTTTTATTATGACCTATTTCATCACATATTGTACATCTAGTTTTCCTCCGCTTTTTTTTCTTATATAAACAACCAAATCTATTATGAGGAACTACAGTTAATCCATGACCTCTCTTGAAATGTCTCGCACCCTTAAAAAGAATTCTCTCCAGATTCTCAATAATTTCCAAATTTTTGTGTAATAGTTCCAAACGACAAATTCTATCTTTCCCGTTATACACATATCTATTATAATTTTCATTTTCATAAATACGCCGTCTATTCTCATCCTTCAATATATTTTTAATTTTACCTATACCCATTATCTCGTTTGTGGTATTATTCATTTCTATTACATATACAGTAGAACCGTATGGGATGGTTGCGGAAATTTCTTTATCAAAGCCGTAAATACATTTATGTGAACTTTTCGCACGATATTTTTTATTTTCTTCGTAAGTATGTTCATTGAAACGTGTTACGGCAATAATTAATGCCATAATTCTCTCTAAAAATATTTATGGAGAGAATTATTTTACTCAATTTTAATATAATCCATCTGGTTCGCTTTTTTTAGTGCTTTTTTTTCAGTAATTCATATAATGATAAAATAGATATCCCAGTCGCGCTGTTTAATTTAAAGGAAACACCGGCTATATCAAGGTGAAGCCATTTAGTGTCTTTTGGGACGAATTCATTTAAAAATGTAGCAGCAGTAATGGTACCAGAAGAAGATGTTTCACTAGAATTTTTAATATCCGCAACTTCAGAATTTAAATACTTTCTATATTCATTCCATAATGGAAGCTCCCACGTACGTTCATTCATATCTCTTGCTGTTTCATTAAAAGATTTTATTAAAGGGTTATAATTACCGAGTGTAACAATTGAAAGATTATTAAATATAGAACCAGCTTGTCCAGTTAATGTAGAAATATCTACTACAAATTTCGGATCAAATTTCTCCGAGTAAGATAAAGCATCTGCCATAATTAATCGCCCCTCCGCATCTGTATTTAAAATTTCCACTGTTTTTCCACTATAACTTTCTATAACATCACCGGGTCGTTGAGCATCTGGTCCAATCATATTTTCAACTAAAGGTATTAATGCTACTACATTTTTTTTTAAGTTATTAATAGCACATAATTTCATAATGCTCCACGCTACAGCGGCTCCCGTCATATCTGTTTTCATATCATGAAAATCGTATAATTTTATATTTATACCCCCAGTATCAAACATAACTCCTTTCCCAACCAAAACAATCGGTTTTTCTTTTTTATTTGGCATCCATTTCACTGTTAAAAGGTATGGATTTTGTTTTGAACCTTTATTTACAGCTAATATTAAATTAAACTTTTCTTTTTTTAATTTTTTTTTATCAAAAACTTCGACAGAGAGATGTTTCTTTTTAAATTGTGTCACATTTTTTAAAAATGCGTCTGTAGTCATTATATTTGCTGGTTGATTTACCATTGTACGCATTTTATTTATAATTTCCCCTTCTAGAACGCTATTTAAAATTATTTTTTTTAAATTTTTAACTCCACAAAATGTAATTTCTAAATTTTTCTTTTTTTTGTAATCATATAAATGATATACAGTGCGAATAACTTGGTAACGGATAAATGATTTTATAGGTGATAATACTATTTGTACTTTATATTTTTTTTTACTATCTTTTTCTTCTTGGAAAATACTACTACATATATTACGTATGCTTGAATCTAAGTCTTCTTTTGAGCATTTTTCATCATTTACTTTTGAAATAATAAATAATTTATCTCCAACCATTTGTTTTAAAAATTTATTTTTTTTTGGTTTTAAAATATTCTATTAACTTTTTTGGAAACTTTAATTTAAATTTTTTTTCTAATCCTTCGATATTTTTTTTAAAATTAGAGCAAATTAAAATAACAAAAAGATCTATATTTTTATTATTTACAATATTTGTATATTTATACATATAAATATTGTGTATATTAATTTTTTAATTCTTTAAAATGATAATATATATCTTTTACGATTTCTCTATACCATGGTTTAAAAATAGAAAATTTCTTTTTTAGATTTTCTAGTTTAAGCCACATTAACTTATCTTTCTCATATAACCCGTGTTTTGAAATTTTAGATTTATCTTTATTATACATCACCATATAATGTTTGCGAAATCTTTTGGGCAATTCCCAATGTTTTTTTGTCATATTAATTTCGACAACATATGTTGTATACTTACCTTTTTTAATAACATATACAGTGTGCTTTTCTATTAATTCTTTAATGGCTTTTTTATTACCTAAAGAACCCATCGTTTCTTCCCAACCTTCACGTATAGCTGTTTCTTTTGTTGTTTCGTTTTTTTCGGGAGTGCCTCCAAAATCTCTCCAGTCTTCCGTCTTATTTACATACATCGACTCTCTTGAAAATAAAAAATAAATATTTCCATCTTTCACAATGACAGGCAATATTCCACCACCCATATTTATATATACTACGGTGAATAATATTCAAACTTATTTTTATTATTTAAAAGTAATTGATTTATCTGGTCTAGTTGTATAACTTCGTATTTATTTTTCCAATATACATACATATCGGCTGCAGGTTTGGTTAATGACATTGCCGTTTTCAATAAAAATTTCATTATTTTTGAATCATTTATTAAAATTATACTTTTTTGTAAGTATAACGGTTTCATTTTCTTCATTTTTTTTATAAAAGATACTAATTTATAAACAAAATACATGGGTGCCGTTTCTACTTTAGTAACATCATATATCATGTAAAAATTTCTTTTATAATTTAAAATTCTCATCCATTCCGCAAAAAATAAATCAACATTTGCTTTCATTATTTGATTACTATTAAATATAATTTTAACTTCCGGAAACTTTGAATAATCATATTGATAGAAAGTCATTAAATTATATTATGATTTATTTTTCATGATTATTTCGTATTTCTATTTTTAATAATTCAATTTCATCTTCCATTTTTTCTTGTGTTATAATTATTTCATTTTTTTCTAAATCTTGTTTTAATTTATTTTCTATATCCTTTAAAAAGTTATGAATTTCCTTTTTTTCTTTTTTACTAAGTTCTAGGGAAAAAATTTTATTTTCTAGTTGATTTATTTTTTTCTGTAAAAGATTAAGATTATAGTCATTATTTATCTTTAATAAAGAAATAAGTTCTGATTTTGAATAATTATTGATGTTTAAATCAAAATTTAAGTTAGACATTCAACTAATATATTAAGATAAATTATTATTTCGCAAAAAATCTTTTAGTGAATCATACACCCAAAATTGTATGGCTAGTGTGGGGAAACATTTTATATAACCAATGTATAATCCACGATATAACCCTAAGAATCCATCTGTTTTACATATCTTACGCGCACAATCAACAATGCCATTATATTTTGGCACTTCTAATGAAAAACTCTGCATTTGTAATCTTTTGCGGATTAAATCACTTGGATATGTTACGGTTAATGCTGTAATACCTGAAAACCCACCACACAAAAGTTTGTGTATATTTTTGTTATTTTCGTAATCTTTAAAAAATTCTTTATATTTATGATAACTCATAAAATTAATCGCATTCCATGGTCCAAAACCCATCATACTCATTTTTAATCCAGCATATAATTGTCTTACTTGAAGTTTTTTAAAAACATCAAAGAGATTTCTATAATTTGATTTATTTTTTTGTAGAGATAAATGTGTTCTTGCTGTTTCCAACGGATATATTGCGCACATAGAAATAATCCCACCACTACCACCTGCCATAAAATTCACAATATCTTTATTTTCAATAATTTTACTATAATATGGCTTTGAATTTTCAAAAATCATAAAGTTTGTTGCATATTGTGGAAATACACGTATACAATTCGTCATATTACCTTTCCATAAATGCCGGATTCCTTCGTTTTTAATGACATGTCGTATTGTATTTTCTTTTAAATAATTATTTTGTCTTTGAAGTTTAAATAATTCTATGGGCGCTGTTGCCGTTCTAGAAACAATTCCAGCAAATCCTCCTGTTAGAAAATCATTCATATAAAATATAATATAGGGTTGCTTTTATTATATTTTAATATTTATCAAATAATAATTTTGCTGTTTCATATACTTTAAAATTAACAGCATTTACAATAACAGATCTAGCAGCACAAACTGAATATCCTTTCCACAAATTTCTTTCTTT
>MDTG01171279.1_pt1 | contig 15758 bp, 12 predicted proteins | sample 811421 | NCBI WGS metagenome assembly MDTG01 (sample SAMN05326645, study PRJNA326480) | marine metagenome | isolation source: seawater | place: Pacific Ocean: South East | collected 2011 | reverse complement strand
TTTTTTTCTTCTATGCACATTAATAACCATTATTTCTACGATAAAGAGAGATGCGAGTTTATACCGATAGAATATAATATCTATCAACAAGTGGCATATAATTTGTCTATTTGGATTTTGACAGGTATAACACTTGCTAGTATTGGGATGATGATTTTAAGTAATTTCGTTGGCACCCCCTCTGAATTAGCACTCACCACAGAAAATAAAATTCTTCTTGAAAAATTAGAGGAGACCAAGCAAACTATTACAAATTTAGATCAACAACTCAAAGATTTAAGTCAACGTGATGCTGAATTGTACCGCTCTATTTTGGGCTTAGAAAAGTCATTGGACGAGGAGATACTGCTTGGTATTGGGGGTTCAAATTTATTTAAGGAATATGAAATTTATAGCGAAAATGCCGCGGAAATACTAGAATGGACAAGTCAAAAATTAGATGAATTAGAACGAAGAATTAATATTCAGGATCTTAGTCTAGAAGAAATTAAAGCTCAATACAATGAAAATAAATCAGCTTTAAAACATATCCCTGCCATTAAACCAGGTGGTGGTATTCTGTTGAGTGGATTTGGTATGAGACGGCATCCTGTACTTGGATACACTCGTCCTCACGATGGGTTAGATTTTAGGGCTGATATCGGATCCGATGTCTACGCTACAGGTGATGGTGAAGTTATTCTAGCAAAACGAAGAGGTACCTTTGGACGGACCTTGATTATCGACCACGGGTTTGGCTATAAAACTCTCTACGCACATCTTAGCGATTATGAAGACTATATAAAAGTTGGCACCAAAGTTAAAAGAGGTCAAGTTATTGCAAAGACAGGTAATACTGGTCTAACCGAAGGCCCGCATCTTCATTATGAAGTCCATTTCAATGACAAACCCGTTGACCCCTTAACTTATTTATTTGCCGATATTTCCCCAGAAGAATATCTGTTATTTAAGCAAATCGCTGAAAACAATAATAAGTCCTACTAATGGCAATAAAAAAACTTATCTACTTTTCTATTAGTAGACTAGTACACTGTTTATGTGTACTATTTCTTCTAAGCCATTCTAGTGAGGCCCAAACCAGCGATTCAACTGTATTTTTGAGCTCAAAAACGAAACAAACAAACTCATTACTTATACAACAGGCGCTTTCATCTAAACTTGGTTTTGATCGACTTGCTCACTTAAGTGATTATTATGGCCACCGATTAAGCGGATCAGAAGGATTAGAGCAAGCGATCGATTGGATTGTTGCTGAAATGAGAGAAGACGGTTTCGATAAAGTTTGGAAGCAAGAGGTGATGGTACCTCATTGGGAACGTGGACATGAATATGCTACGTTGAATACACCAATACAAAAAGATTTACCCATGCTTGGATTAGGCGGAAGTATAGGAACCGGTGGCAAAATTATTACTGGTAAGGTAATCATGGTTGACTCTTTTGAAGATCTTGCAGTAAAAAAAGATTTGATTCCTGGAAAAATTGTCTTGTATAATGTTCCTTTTACTACATATGGACAAACTGTTCAGTATCGACTTAATGGTGCCATAGAAGCTGCGAAACATGGCGCAATAGCAAGTTTAATAACATCAGTTGCATCTTATTCTATGCAAACACCTCATACCGGTGTAATGTACTATGAGAATGGTATTCCAAAAATTCCGCATGCTGCTATTACCGTAGAAGATGCTTTACTTATAGAACGATTTATAGATCGCGGTGAAATTATTGAGATTAGCCTGTATATGGAAGCTCAACAATTTGAAGATGCGATATCTAATAATATTATAGCGGAGATCAGAGGTTCAGAATACCCCAACGAATTAGTTGTGCTGGGTGGACATATAGATTCCTGGGATGTAGGCCAGGGTGCCATGGATGATGGTGGTGGCTGTATAGCGGCATGGGAGGCCGCTAGACTCATTATTGAATCTGGCATTCGCCCGAAAAGAACGGTAAGAGTTATTCTGTGGACTAATGAAGAAAATGGTTTACGTGGCGCTAATCATTACGCTGAATGGGCTGAAAAAGAAGAGCTCTCGATTAAAAATCATGTAATAGCGATGGAATCCGATGCGGGTATATTTGATCCTATTGGTTTTGGATTTTCTGGAAGTGATCAAGCCTATCAACAATTAAGTGAGATAGCCCAACAACTCACAATTATCGATGCTGCAGAACTTCAAAAAGGTGGTGGTGGTGCAGATATAGGTCCTCTCATGAATAAAGGCGTTCCAGGTATGGGGCTAAATGTAGAGTCTGAAAAATATTTCTGGTATCACCATTCAGCTGCTGATACCTTTGATAAACTTAATCATGAAGATTTCAACAAATGTGTAGCTACTATGGCTGTATACACATTTGGAGTAGCAAACGCTGAAATTCGTTTAGCTCGCTAAATCAAAAAAAGTAGCACTCACGGTTACTAATTTATAACTGGAATAAAATTGATTGGAATTCGATGATAAATTGAATGCGGAGAATTAACCACCTTTCATTTTAAGATATCTTTGCCAGATACAATTACCATGTTGAATGGATTTGATCATCCAATCTTTTTTCAATTCAAGAAATTCATATTGGCTTAAATGCCACTCAAATTTAGGTAAATGCATAAGTTTCGTTCTTAAACTATGAAGACAGATAGCCGCGCTTACCGATAGGTTATAACTTTCTACAAAGCCAAACATGGGTATCTTTACGAAACTATCTGCTAACTGCAAAACCTCATCGCTAATTCCATCCAACTCTGTACCGAACACCAATGCAGTTTTTTGATCCATAGATACTTCTGAAATATGGGTATTACCATGGTGAGGGGATGTGGCTAAAATTGTGTAACCTTTACTTTTTAATGTTCTAAAACATTTTGAAACATTGGACTCATAGGAAGAATATTTATGCAAACTCAACCATTTATGACTACCAAGCGAAGTAGTTGAACTAGACTCAAAACGATTTTTATTTTCAATGATATGCACATCTTGAACACCAAAACCATCACAACTACGCAAAACAGCATTGGCATTATGCGCTTTATGTATATCCTCAAGAACGACTGTTATATATCTAGTTCTATTGTTGAGTACATCATTTATTCGAGCTAGACGGTCTTCATTGATAAATTGAGCCAAATAGGCAATTTCGTCATGTATACTTGTAAACTCTTCCAAATTTAAAGTGTATTCAAATAGTTCAATGCAGATCCAATATTTTGAAGAGGAGTCTCTGTGCGTTCGTCTTCTACAAATAGATAATCCAGACCAGAAACAATATTTAATTCGAAGATTTCAGGAAATGGGATAATTCCCTCACCTACTGTAGTTTGGTCCAAATTGTTATCTGCATCCTTTACATGATATGACAAAAAACGCCCTGGAAATTTTTTTACAAATTCCAAAGGATCGACACCTGCTTTGCGCACCCAATACAAATCTGCCTGAAAGGAAACTTTATCAGGATCAGTTTCATTTATTAATATTTCCATCGGAACTCGATTATCCGGATCTAATAAAAATTCAAAATCATGATTATGATAACCAAAACGTATTCCAGCAGAGGTGGTTATCTCTCCAATTCTATTTAAATTTTCAGCGATTGAACTGTAATCTCCCCTCAAACTTTCATCAAGATACGGTATTACAATATGCTTGGCGTCCATTGCTAAGGCTGCATTGATAAAAATATCAACATCATTATGCTTAAAATAACTTGTATGAACCGATGCAATATACATTCCTGTATTAGTCACTATGGCATTGAATTCCTGAGGAGTGTATTTTCCAAAAAATTTCCCATCTAGACTTAGACCATAAGCTTCTATGCATGAGTATCCTAATTTTGCAACAGCAGATATAGTTTTTTCAAGATCGTCATTTAGCTCATTTCTAACCGAGTAAATTTGCACTCCAATATCCTTAGCCAAATTGCTTGTCATTTTGTTACTCTGGTCAGTAGAATTACTCTTAGAATCACATCCTGGCATTAGACAAGGTATACTCACCAAACCAGCTCCAACGACCCCTAATTGCTCTAAGAATTTACGTCTACTTTTTATACTATTTTGATCCATAAATTTATAATTATCAATTAATATTACTTAGTAAAGTGCAAGTTATTTATCATTTTTACAATATAAATAGTGTGATGAGTAAAATTCGCGAATATCCCATAGCTATTATTATGAATGACTAATTAGTCTTTCATAGCAGCTACTGAATAATATTTTTATCTTTACTCTATGAATAAAACGGTAGCCTTTGAAACCCTAGGATGCAAACTCAATTTCTCAGAAACCTCTTCAATAAGACGAAACTTTCTAGAGGCAGGGTACATTGAAAAGGAGTTTCAAGAAACAGCAGACATATACATCATAAATACTTGCTCAGTAACCCTAGATGCTAACAGTACCTGCAGAAAAACGGTTCGCCGAGCTAGAAGAACCAATCCTAATGCTTTTGTAGCTGTAATCGGATGTTATGCTCAATTAAAACCAAAAGATATTGCATCCATTGAGGGAGTTGATGTTATACTAGGTGCAAAAGAAAAATTTAAATTACTACACTTATTTGATGAGTTTATCAAACAAGAAAAAACCATTATACATCGAGAAGATGTAAATAAGACCTCCGATTTTCATCATGCATTTTCTTCTGATGATCGTACAAGAGCTTTTTTAAAAGTACAAGATGGATGCAATTATAAGTGCTCATTTTGCACCATACCACTAGCTAGAGGGATAAGCAGAAGCCCTTCAATTGAGTCGGTGATATTTCATGCTAAACGCTTAATTGAAGATGGTTTTAAGGAAATCATTCTAACTGGGGTGAATACAGGTGATTTCGGATATGGACGAAAAGATTCTTTTATAGACCTACTATCCAAACTCCATAAACTTGATGGTTTAAATAGACTTCGAATTTCATCAATTGAGCCCAACCTATTGCACCCAGAAATTATTGAATTGGTAGCTTCTTCCAATACGCTACAGCCTCACTTTCATTTGCCCTTACAGTCAGGTTCCGACACGGTCCTCAGACTAATGAAACGTCGATATAACACCCTGCTATACCAGAAAAGAGTAGAGTATATACGAAACCAAATACCCGATGCTTGTATTGGCGTAGATGTGATTACTGGCCACCCAGGCGAGACCATAGAATTGTTTCAAGAATCAGTTGATTTTTTAAATGACATGGATATAAGCTACTTACATGTCTTCACCTATTCAGAACGTCCTGACACCCATGCATTAAATATTTCACCCGCGGTACCAAAAGTCGAGCGCAAACGCAGAACCGCTGTGTATCGCATGCTCTCAGATAAAAAACGTGACAGATTTAATCAACGATTCAAGGATACTACAAGACCAGTGCTCTTTGAATCTCATTCAAATGATGGTATGCTAAAAGGATGGACCGATAATTATGTGAGAGTAGCAGTCCCCTATCACTCCTCATTAGTAAATAGTTTGGTTTTATTACCACTGAAAAGGTACACTTCTAAGGGGTATTACGAAGAAGAAATTAAAGGCGATATCTTAGATGAACTTAGCTTAATGGAGTCCCTAGTTAATGGATAATGAAATGCTTGTAAACGAATTATCTCTTTTTTTTAAAGAACAAGACTCTTATTTATCACCAATACCAGTAGCAATTATATATAAATATATAACCGAATTAGAAGAAAATAACTTTGCTCGTCAAGATCCTCCGGCTATAGATACTCTTGAGGACATATAGTAAAATTAGACTAGTCCTCTAAACAATCCCTGCAAAGTGTATAAGAAAATAAATGTGCTACTAAAAGCGCTCAATTTCTTACGGTTGTTACTAGAAAAGATGCTTATTAAACTACTCAAAGTTATAGTAAAATAGACACTGAAATTAGTTGGCTACTGAAAACCTACTAAAAGTCATAGGTCTAAATCAAAAAAAAAGACGCGTACATACTCTTGATACACCCGATGCAACACCAATTTCTACTGCAAATAAACCAAATGCATTGGTCTACAAAGACCCTCAATAAAAGCTTCTTAACCGTTTACTAAGTGACATTAAGCATATGCGACCTAGTTATATCATCTTATTTAACAGGACAATAGCCCCTCCCCTGAATAGTTCTAATGAATCCATGCAGCCTTGGCAAGAATTGGCGAATTATTCAAGTTAGAACATAGCCAATGCCTAGTCACACATAGTTTAAACAATTTGCTGAGAAGTAAATCTCTCAAGCGCAAGACTTGAGGGCATACTCAAAAAAATCCATCCAATTTTTAAAGTTACTCTAAACTTTCATTACATTATGCTTTACTAATTGAACAGGTTCAAAGGAAATAGTTTTACGTGGAGAACAACAAAGAAAACTTACAGGGACGTGTCCCACCCCAGGCCGTGGAGGTTGAGCAAGCAGTAATTGGCTCCATGCTCATTGAACATGGAGCGGCAACAATAGCACTTCAAATGCTGAAAGTGGATGATTTCTATCAGCAATCCCATCAAAATATCTTCCAAACACTTTCAAGACTTTATGAGAGAGATAATCCTTTAGATTTATTGACAGTCGAAAATGAACTCAAGGATCTAAATTTACTCGAAGCAGTTGGAGGTCCCTCCTATTTATCAGACTTGACAAGGATGGTCAGTTCATCTGCAAATATTGAGTATCATGCTCAAATAATCACTGAAAAAGCAATTAAACGAAATCTTATTAAAAACTGCACAGAGGTCATTACTGAGTCCTATGACTCTAGCTCAGATGCCTATGATGTATTAGATGATGCTGAACAACGTATTTTTGATTTAGCCAATCAAAAAAGTAAAAGTAGTGCTAAACCAGTAGCAGATGTTTTAAAAGATACCCTTGCCTATTTGGAAGATATGAGAGGCAAAAAATATGGAATAACAGGAGTACCATCTGGACTGAAGGTAGATGAGATTACAGCGGGCTGGCAAAAAGGCGACTTAATTATCATAGCCGCTCGTCCCTCGATGGGTAAAACAGCTTTTGTACTTACGGCTGCTCGGAATGCTGCGATGCACCATGATGAAAACCTTAAGACCAATGTGGCGATATTCTCCCTCGAGATGTCCAACCAATCTCTAGTGCAACGTTTATTAACCATGGAAGCACGTGTTCGATCAGATGAAGCTAGAAAGGGAACACTAAATGATGAACACTTCAAGGACCTAATTGAAGCAGCAGGTAGACTTTTTGCCTCACAAATCTTTATTGATGATACCCCAGCAATAACACTAATGGAGCTTCGAACTAAGGCTCGTAGATTGAAATCCGAACATGATATAGGCCTAATTATCATCGATTATCTACAACTTATGCAAGGCTCCACTAGAGAAAATCGAAATCGTGAGCAGGAAATTGCCTCTATCTCTAGAGGTTTAAAATCATTGGCAAAGGAGCTCGATGTGCCCGTTATTGCGCTCTCACAGTTGTCTAGAGCAGTAGAACAGCGTGGTGGTGACAAAAGACCTCAATTAAGCGACCTCAGAGAATCTGGTTCCATAGAACAAGATGCTGATGTGGTCATGTTTTTGTATCGCCCAGAATATTATGGCATAACAACCACAGCGGAAGGACAATCTACTGCTGGTATAGCTGAAGCCATTGTTGGAAAACAAAGGAATGGACCAATTGGATCCAAAATGCTTTATTTTGTAAAAGATTATGCTCGATTTGAAAATTTAACCGCAAATGACATCCAAGCTGACTTTATTAGTGCTCAATTAAAAGAAAATCGACTTTCAACTACGGGGGATTTTTCTTCTTCTAACCCAGCAAATGTAATGCTTCCAAATAGTCCAATACCACCGGATGATGAAGCTCCGTTTTAATAGGCTAAATATTAACTACTTCTTCGAAAAGGGCATCAAAATCACGTGATCTAACCTTCCAGTCTAAATGCCTATTTATCGATTGTAAGCTATTTTTGGGCAATGGTTTAGTTTGATTAGTTAATAAGTTTTTTAATAAATAAAATAACTGATCTTCGTCTTCATATAATATCTTTGAATGTAATAATGGATTATGAAGACTCTCAGGTATAAGTTCTGGGTAATGAAGGGTTGAGGGTACTAATGGATGGCATCCGCAGTAGATAGCTTCCATAATTGAGACGCAGAAAAACTCGTAACTCGCAGTAGAAATAACAATGTCACCACAGTGCAGTAATTTACTATAACTCTCTTTATTATCCACATAGCCAAAATGACGAATTTGATTTCCAAATCGTTGCCAAGCTTTTGTAAACTCTTCTGGTTTGTCATGCTTAGTATCCCCAGCTAAAATTAGGTCAAAAGCTAAATCGATATCATTTAATCTGTTGAGCACCCTAAAAAACATAGCAGGATTACGATCAAATTGCCATTGCTGATTCCACACGATTACTGGACGTTTATTTTCTTTTCGGGTATCTGGGTGGCTATTAAAATAACTAAGATCTAAACCAGGATACATAACTACGCTTTTAGCACGTATTTCATCTACAGTTAGATGATGTTTGTCACCTGGGAAGTGATTTAAAAATCCTGGGAGAGCTTGCAGTAAATCCTCCAAGTGAAACTGCGACGAAAAAATTAATTTATTAGCAACCAACATACTCAGGTAATTAATGTAGCAGTAGGTCATATCACGCTGCTCGCCGCTTGGAATAGGTCGCGTAAACTGATTATCATGCATATACATGATCTTTGCTGTATGCGCAAATCTAGGATTAGTTAAGGCAATAAAAGCAGGCAGATTCATCATACTACTGCACAGTAATAGATCAATTTCATCAGGAATATTCTTTGTCATTTCAGCAAGTGTCACAGAATCCCCGTGCATGCGCCATTTCCATCCTCTAAAATTAAGTTTTACAGGTATAATGTTATGAGTAGAATGCCTTGCTAGGCCTTTAAGAAAAGCTTTATGGGATCCGCTATAATATGGCTCAACTGCTAAAACATTCATTAACGGAATCTCTTTTGAATTTCACTTAATGACATGAATAAAATTGTTGGATTTTTAAGAGGGTCATAATAGGGTTCATCACAAGCAAATAATTCATCTACCAATGCTTCCATTTGCTCATGTTTTAATTTACGTCCTTTCTGTACAGCCGCCCTTGTAGCAAACGCTAACGCTAAACGCTCTCTAGCATCAAAACTAACTACTTTATCAAGTTCACGGTACGTTTGCAGCACATCGTTAATCATGCCTGCCTCATCTCCTTTGGCGATATCAGAGGGAACTCCATCAATCAAAATAGAATAACCGCTTAACAAACTAACTGAAAAACCAATTTTTTGGATGAGTGGGTGTATCTCTTTAAGTAATGTATAATCACTCGCTGATAGGTCTATTTGCTGTGAGAAAAGTAATTGCTGGGTGCTTGGAAGTGCTAGATCAGCTGCTTTAAGTGTTTTTTCAAATAAAATTCGTTTATGTGCATAATATTGATCAATTAAGCACAAGCCAGTACGCGTTTGAGTGACGATATAACTAGCATGTAACTGCCAATAAAAACCATTAGTAAAACGATCTCCATCATCTTCTACCATGGTAGTCTGAATTCTTTGCTCCCATGGCTTATTTGCATATAGTTGACGAGCTATTTCACCACCTTGACCGCTTAGTATATTAACTGGATTGTTTGCTTTCAAAAAGCTTAACCCCTCAGCTTTTACCTCAAATGGATACTGCTCATCAACAAACTCTTGGCTTTGTTTAGGATTAAATCCTGCATCCTCTGATGTTGACTCAATAGGGATTACCGGAACATGAAGGTATTCGTTTAGAGCTCTCTTCATTACAGAAACACCTAACTGTATCACGGATCGCTCGTCTTCAAATTTTATTTCTGATTTTGCGGGATGAACATTTATATCTATTTTATTAGGCTCTATTTCAATAAATAGAATAAAAAAAGGATACTCATTGGCATGCGTCCAATTATCATACAAACTCAGTAATACATGCATGAGATAGCGATGCTGGAAAGGCCGACCATTTACAAATAAAAACTGTTCTCCTCGCGATTTTTTACTCAATTTCGGATCGCCCGCAATTCCATGCACAGAAACGTAGCTGGTTTGTTCATTAAAGGGGATTAAACTAGCTTTATATCGCTTACCAAACATACTCACAATACGTTCATTTAAAGATTGCGAAGGCAGTTGATATACTGTATCCGCGTCCGATATGAAGGTAAAAGCAATTTCAGAATGGCTAATCGCAGCATGTTGCACTGTTTTTAATATATGCCGGAATTCAGTGGCATCTGTTTTTAAAAACTGTCTACGTGCAGGTACATTAAAAAACAAATTACGAACAGTAATTTGAGTACCCTTCTTTGAGGCGACTGGGCTTTTTTGCTTCAGTTCACCACCATGCAATCGCAGCATCCATCCAGCATCATGATCATGCAACTTGGATTTTGCTTCCACTTGAGATATCGATGAAATAGAGGACATAGCTTCTCCTCTAAATCCCATTGTGCGGATGGCAAATAAATCATCTAGAGCTTGAATTTTTGAGGTAGCATGCCTAGTAAAACATCTTTCTAGATCAATCTCACTCATTCCACACCCATTATCTATTACTTGAATCAAGGTCCTACCAGACTGTTCGATGATTAATTCAATATGGTCAGCCCCAGCATCAATAGAATTATCCAGTAGCTCCTTAACTACCGAAGCCGGACGTTCTATGGCCTCACCAGCTGCAATTTTATCAATAATGGTGTCGGGTAATAGGCGAATGCAACTCTCTGGTTCTTTCGCCCTTGTCATAACACACCAATAAGATAAACAACTAATGATAATAGTATGAACAAAAAGAATACACGAACGAATTGTTTGGGCTGCACACGATTATATGACTTAAATTTTATGCGCTTTTTCCGGTTTTCTTTTTCATCCTCTTCTGGATTATAATATCTCAACGGTAAATCGAACTGTTTGGGTTTTGGTCGATGACCAAACATGGGTTTCATCATAGAATATACCTTTTATTTCTTGCTCAATAATACCGAATACAGGATCAAATTTCAGCTTTAGCATAAAAGCAACGCCTATTACTTTGAGCTACGTTCTTTGACACTTGAGATACATCTAATTCATACATAAATGTAGTAATTACAAGGTAGCAAATCGATTCTGAAAAACTACATATTTGCTTGCAGCTGAAAAATTAACCAAATCAGCTCATCATTTTTAAAGGGTTTTTTAAGCTGATACTTAACCAATGGATGAATTGGGCCACCCTTGAGCATCTCATCAGTACGTTGATGATCGGCGCTCAGCAGTATAACTGAGCTATTACTTTTAATTAAACGATCGGAAACCTTATTGAGCCATTGGATACCCGATACTGTAGTCAAAAATAAATCACAAATAATGATGTCTGGTATATGGGATTCAAGCCAGTCATCAGCCTCTGTAGTACTACCTACCGTTTTTACCTTAATTTCATGTAACTGAAGGATTTCTTCAATCACTTCTTGGAGTAATTGATCATCTTCAACAACTAAAATAGTGTCTTTTGACATATCCCTTTATTAGAAAGTATAACTTCAGCGGTAGTTCCTGTCACATCCTCATTGTTATAAAGCATGATTTGTGCGTGAATCCTTTGAGCAGCAGCATGCGCTATACTTAAACCAAGCCCACTTCCTTTAATATGCTCCACATCTTCCCCACGCTCAAATGCTTTTATTAAATTTACAGATGAATTAGTCCCTAAACCTATCCCTCTATCTATCACCTTTATTTTAAGTGTATTTTGACTCTGTTCTAAAAACAATGCGATTTTACTATTATCAGGTGAGTATTTAGACGCATTCTCAACTAAGGTACCTAATATGATACTGAGTAGTTGATAATCTGTTTCATACTCAAAAGACTCATCTAGCATCTGAATCTCTAATTCTAAATTTTGTGATTGTTTTATCAACTCACCAAGACTCTTTCTTTCATTTTCAAACCATTTAGACAATTTCCTAATTTGCCTACCCGAGGACTCGGATGAATAATCTCTGTTATGCAATTGCTTCATATTCTCTAGTAAGAACTGCATACGATTACTTAATTTTTCTAATCTATCGCACCACATTTGGAGCTTATCCGGCTCTAAGTTTGTATGTGCATCCAGCTGAGATTTAAGAAGCTGTACAGTACTCACTATCCCTGTTAAGGGTGTTCTCAGCTCATGTTCAAGCACTGAACTCACAAAATGATCATAAGTTAAGTGTGCGTTGACTTGATAGAGAAGCTGCTTGGTTTTTTTGTGGACTTGACCCTCAGCACCATTTGAAGGCACTATTGAATGAGCTAGTTCCAGAGGCTGATTAGTGATTAATTCCTCAACTAACGCTGCGAGTAATGGATGTAATTCGTTCACTGAAATGTGTTAGAACCTAATTGTGTAGCCGAGTAACTTTTACGATGTTCTCTTTTTTATTACAATGTAAAATAGGAAATCCATAGGTAGTTTTCCTATTTTCTATTCATAACTAAACCAACATTAAATAAGGCCAATAGCACGCGTTGGCTTCCTATAAAATCCCCGTTGAGCATGGCAACCACCAAAGAAAAAATTATTTACACCTACACTGACGAAGCACCCGCTTTAGCCACACACTCTTTTTTACCAATAATAGAGGCCATTACTCGGGCAGCAAAGGTAGAACTTGAAGTTCGAGACATCTCCTTAGCCGCTAGGGTGTTATCTCAATTCCCTGAATTTCTCACAAAAGAACAAGCAGTAAGTGATGATTTATTTGAGTTGGGAGAACTGGCAAAAAAACCTGAGGCTAATATTATAAAGCTACCAAATATTAGCGCGTCAATCCCTCAGCTCGTCGCAACCGTAAAAGAGCTTCAAAAAGCTGGATTTGCACTACCAGACTATCCGACCACTGCTAATACACCAAGAGAAATTGATATCAAAAATAGATATGACCGGGTTAAAGGTAGCGCTGTTAATCCGGTATTAAGAGAAGGTAATTCCGACAGACGAGCACCCAAATCAGTGAAAGAATATGCTCAGAAAAATCCTCACAGTATGGGTGATTGGTCTCCAGATTCAAAAACTACTGTTGCCACTATGGCCGGCCAGGATTTTGCTCATAATGAAAAATCCGTAACGGTATTGGAGGATGGTAATTTCAGAATAGAACATATCGATGAAGACATGGAGGTTACAGTATTAAAATCCCGAACCCCTATTCAAAAAGGTGATATACTAGACGGTACTTTTATGAGTGTCAAGGCTCTTAGAGCGTTTTTGAAGGAGCAAATTCAAAAAGCAAAAGAACAAAATGTTTTGTTCTCTATTCACATGAAAGCCACAATGATGAAGGTTTCAGATCCTATCATTTTTGGTCATGCGGTCGAGGTCTTTTTCAGTGAAGTATATGAACAATATCCCCAACTAATTGAAAAAATTAATTATAACTCCAACAATGGATTAGGAGATTTATTTAATAACTTAAATGAACTTTCAAAAAACGAACAAGCCACACTTCAAACAGCGATTGAAAAAACTCTTGAGAATGGCCCTGAAGTGGCTATGGTTGATTCTGATAGGGGCATTACCAATCTTCATGTTCCCAGTGACGTAATTATAGATGCATCAATGCCTGCAATGATTCGCACATCTGGAAAAATGTGGGATAAGAATGGTGAAACAAAAGATACCATAGCGGTTATCCCGGACAGTAGCTATGCGTCGGTTTACCAGGAAGTTATTGAGGATTGCAAACAGCATGGTGCCTTTAGCCCATCCACAATGGGTAGTGTGCCAAATATTGGATTAATGGCCCAGAAAGCCGAAGAATATGGATCTCATGACAAAACCTTCGAAATTCACAGAGCTGGCACTGTTCGTATAGTCACAGATAATGGTCAGGTGATGATGGAGCACCAAGTAGAAAAAGGGGATATTTGGAGAGCTTGTTTAGTAAAAGATGCTGCCATCCAGAACTGGGTGCAGTTAGCCGTAAATCGATCTAAAGACTTTAATACACCAGCAGTGTTCTGGTTAAATGAAGCTCGTGCACATGACCGCCAATTAATCAATAAAGTGCTAACTTATCTCAAAGAACACGATACAGCAGAACTTGACCTACGCATATTGTCACCGAGTGAGGCCACATTATATACTTTAAAAAGACTCCGGCAAGGTCTAGATACTATTTCTGTCACAGGAAATGTGCTAAGGGATTATCTTACCGATCTCTTCCCGATTTTAGAATTAGGAACAAGCGCTAAAATGTTATCTATTGTCCCTCTTATGAACGGCGGTGGTTTATTTGAAACCGGCGCAGGCGGATCTGCACCAAAGCATGTTCAACAGTTTAAAAAGGAAAATTATCTACGCTGGGACTCATTGGGTGAGTTTTTGGCTTTAGCAGAATCATTAGCCCACCTAGCCAAAACCTTTTCAAATAAACGTGCATCAATATTATCTGAGGCTTTGCAGAAAGCCAATAGTACTTTCCTTCGTGAAAATAAGTCTCCAACTCGTAAATTGGGCGGCATTGACAATCGCGGTAGTCACTTTTATCTAGCCATGTATTGGATCGAAGAATTGGCTCAACAACAAACGGACATCGCACTAGCTACTATGTTTACTGAAATACATAAAGAGTTGAAGGATAATGAAGAAACAATCATTTCTGAATTGATTAATGTTCAAGGTCAAAAACAAAACATAACAGGGTACTATTTTATGGAAAAAAGCGTTTTAGATGTAGTCATGCGTCCAAGCAGCACATTTAATTCTATACTTGATAAAATTGGGATACAATAACGTTTTTTTATTAGAAACACAGATGAATACGAGTAAACCAAGTAGTCATAACACCCAAAAAAGACTTAGTACACAAATTGGTTTTGGATCTAAAATTCTGATTGTATTATTATTAGGAATTACCATTGGGGTTCAGATAAAAGCTCAAACAAATGACTCCTATCGCTATTTAGCTCAGAGTAAAATTCAGAGAGGGTTTGATGTAGATTTCCAATGGATTAAAGCAACAGAAGATTCTACACTATTAGCTGTTCTTCTATCCATACCACATCATCAGTTATCATTTGAACGACAAGATGACAATAACTACACTGCTCACTATCAATTGAATTTAGAAATCTACAAAGGATTCTATGAAGATGAGAATACAAGAGTATTGGCAGAGCGTATTTTCATTGGGGATACTATTTTTGTGAGTCAATATGAGAATACCTTAAATCCTAATGAGATCACTAAGGTGTTAACAACACTATATTTACCAAGAAATAAGTATACTATCCACATGGATTATAATTATATAAAAGACAGTCCATCGGTTACTGGGTTACAAATCGACTCAGAAAAATTAGAACTACTCAATCCCAACCGTCGCAGAACTAGAGACAATAAATCTAGAAACTCTATTTTTAAACAATATATTCCAAAAGATGTTCTAAGAGAAATTGGATTACAATTGCATCCACCTAAGCTTCAACAACCCCTGTTCTTTTTCAACAAAACAAGTGGAAGTATTGAGGCAAATATTACCTTTTCCACACAAAAAGAAAACAAAGTTGTTAAATGGGTTGGGTCAACAAACCAAATAAGCTATAGTGAAAATTCTTATGTGGGAATTCCAACTTTTGCTCTAGACTCGATACCTAACTTTAATTTAATAGTTTCTACAGTATCAAAGCCAGAGAATGTAGTATACTCAAAAACCATAGAAACTATGACTCTGCCTAGATTCA
>MDTG01150831.1_pt1 | contig 15760 bp, 18 predicted proteins | sample 811421 | NCBI WGS metagenome assembly MDTG01 (sample SAMN05326645, study PRJNA326480) | marine metagenome | isolation source: seawater | place: Pacific Ocean: South East | collected 2011 | reverse complement strand
CTAGCCTGCATATTTCACCAAACCATTTGAATGGTCAAGTTCATAGCTAATTGAATCTCTGACCCCTATAGATCGAGCGAATTGTCTGTAAAACATTCAAAGCGCGCGCTCAAGGCGCAACTTTCCCTTACCCCGTTATTTTTCAGCGTGCCGGGGACAGCACTCTCCATGCATCAGCTGCTATCGAGTATCGTTGCCGCATGAACAAACAGGGACTGATGAGGATAGGCGCTGCTGAGCATTATCTTTACGCGGCGCGTATTTCGCAGCACTACGCCACCGATCTTGAATAGCTTTAACCGGATCGTATTGACTTGCGCTTTCGCCAACGATGTATCGCGGAGTGCCAGGCTTCGCAAACGCTCCACCAGGGTATAGGCATAGCCGGACAGCAAAAGACGAAATTGATTGGGCCACCACTCATGACATGACGTTCGTCCCGAAAATAGTAGCTGCTGTTCCTTGATCCGGTTTTCCATATCACCGCGAGCACAGTACATCTTTGTGTAGATGTGCCTGGCGCTTTGCTGCAAGCTGGTGACGACAAATCGTGGATTGGCTCCTTGCACCCCGTGCTCTGCCTTGATCACAATGCGACGTTTACGACGCTTCCAGCTACGTGCCGAATAATGAAATTCATTGAATAGTCGCTGCTTCTCGCCAGTTAGCTCAAAAAAAGTTTCAGCGGCCGACCGGGTGCTTTCTGACAGGCTTAGTAAACGGCTGTTTTTGGCGATTCCTACGACGTAATCGACGTTATTGCGGTCACACCAGGCCAAAATCATCGGCTTGCAAAAGCCTGAATCACCCCGGAAAATAATCCGGATCTTTGGCCAAGCCTGCCGAAGCCGTTTGACTAACAAGGCCAATATGGCGCCCGCATGGTGTGCCGCTCCGCACGACGCCGGCCGCAAGTAACTAACCAACAATTGATGATCGCAAAAGACATACAAAGGCAAAAAGCAGTAGCCATCGTAAAAGCCATTGAAATATTTTCCAACCTGGTCGCCATGAACCGGGTTGTCAGTGGCGTCGAAGTCCAGAATCAACTGCTTCGGTGATTCCTCAAAACTGTTGATGAACTGATCCACCAGAATCTCGTGCATGGCGACCGCTGTGGCCCGATCTGCTCGTTGTTCCAGTCGGCACAATGTCGGGGCGCTACTGAGAGGTTGATCGTTCTCGGTAGCCGTCTGGAAGACGGTATCCCCGGATAATGCGCCGTGATCATTCAGATCTTCGTAGCCTGCCGCCATGGCGTAAATTCGCTGACGCAAAAGGCTCAACTGGCTATGCTCACAACGACCCTGAACGCGAGGGTCTTCGATAGCGCGATCCAGAGCCTTGGTCAATCCAATTTGGCGATCAACGCTCCGTAACAGCAACATTCCACCGTCCGAGGTGACTTCCCCGCCCTCAAAATTAACTTCAATCTTACGGCGTTTAACGCGTGGAAATTCCAGGCTGCTCTGGTAACATTCTGTCATGGCGGGATCGTCCTTATTCTTTGGCTTTAGCACCTAAATTATAAGGGTTAAACGGTTCCGCCTCCTTCTTTTAATGAAATATCCGGGCTAGAGGAACGTAACGAAAAGGTTCGAATTCTCAATCCTGGAAAAATCTGGCACGAAATTCTGGGAGATGGCGACTGCTATAACCCACTAGACATTATAGCCGTTGATCTGGAGAGGCCAGGAGGTCTACTAGACGTTCCAGACGACCTGAAAGAAATCAACAATCAGTTACTACCTGAGCCTGCCGAAAGTAGTAAAGACGATAGCTACTGGCGTGATGGTGCACGTAAATGCATCGGTATAGCGATGCTTATCGAGTGCATGATTGAGGGCAGAGATGCTCTATTAATGTCTGTTGCTTTGATGGTCGATGATAGAGAAGCATTAGAGCATAACCTTCGCTGGGTAGTAGGAATTGACTTAGAGGGCCAGCCTTTATCCGATGGGCCAATGCCAATTGAAAAATGTACTTGGGCACAGGTTCACGACGCTCAAGAACTTGCCGAGTTTATTCGTTGGCTACGCGGACAGTGCAAAAGCATTCTTGATCTCATGAAAGGTGGAGAGAGTAAAACTTTCGACTCCTTCCTTTCAGCCGCTCAGCTTTCAATATCAGCGTTTTCATTCGGAACTTTATCTCGTTCATTAAGAAGATCGACATTCAGCATGAGCGATCTTAAAGATGCACAAAGCCCTACAACCCTCTTGATAGTTATTGACCCAAGCAAGCTTGAAACATACTCAAAATATATAGGGTTAATTCAGTGGTGTGTGCTAACCGAAATAAAAAGACATCCTGATAAAGATTGTGCTGTCTACTTCCTAATGGATGAGGCTGCAAATTTTAAAATTTTTGATCTTGAAGGGCTTCTTACCTGGGCTAGAGGCTATGGAGCAAGGCTAAAAATATACCTCCAAAATTTCACAGCTTTTGAAAAGCGCTATGGCAAAACCATTGTCGAGACACTCCTTTCTGAAACTCAAATAAAGGAGTTCTTACCCGGCCAAAAATCACCAAAAACATTGAAGATTATAAGCGACATACTTGGCGAACAAAGTGTGATGGCATCTGGCTTTTCAAAATCTGAGGCTGAATACAAAGAAAGCACTAATGAATCTGCAAGGCTCCTGCTAAAGCCCGATGAAGTCCGCAGACTTAAAAACGGAATACTAATCGTAAATGACCTCCCTCCGATTTTAACGGAGCCAGTTTCCTATGCAGAGATTGAGCCTTGGAGAAAGCAGGCAGACATAAATCCATTCCATAAAAAGCCGTTCCTTAAAAAAGTGAAAATCAAACTTCGCAGAGGTGGAAATTAATGAGTCACTACAAACCAAAACGAATTCGATGGGGAAAAATTGTTGCAGGTTTTTTCCGCAGTCTTGCTGGCATTTTAGAGCGATGGCCATTGCTACTGATTGCAGCATTTATTCTCTCTCCGGTGGGGTCGCACATGCTTTTGAATTACACCTATGAGCAACGCGGCTCTTATAAATACATGCTGAGCTGCCAGTACCTTGGCTCTCGTGGTTTCGTCCACTACGTGGCCATGGGCGAATGCCCGTTTTTCAAAATCATCGACAGCCGTGAATTTCCCAAAAGATAAAGCCGTTTCGTTGGCCAGTAAGTGCCTTCGGCTGGCCTTTGAAACTCAATGAACGCGAAGGCATTTGGAGAATGATTATGAGTGAGAAAGAAAACGATAGCGTTGGGCGCAAGCCGGATTTTATCGCGTACTCCGTGCGCGATAGCAAAGACGGTAAAGGCCACTGGAATAAAGTCGGCGCGGCCTGGGAACACCGCGACGGACAAGGCATGGATATTCAGCTCGACAGTATTCCACTTGATGGACGCCTCACAATTAGAGAATTGCGTGAGGAGCGCATGAACGCATACGAAGGCGAACGTCAGGAAGCACGTTCTGAGCAGGATCAGAACAGGAGACCGAGCCGTGGCCGCGAACGAGCGCACTAGCGCTTACGTGAGTTACTCCATGCAAGAACCAAGTCTACGTGAACAAGCCCCAGCCTGCCTTCGGCGGGCGGGGCCATTAAGTCGCGACTTTGAAATTGCAAACAGTAACCAGCAACGAACATCTGAGCATCCAGTTTTGAAAGAGGATGCTTGGAAACGTGATGACTCTGACGGTGGATCAAAAATGGTGAAACGGCAAAAGCCATTTCCCGAAATGAAGCCGGAAAATTATTACGAAGTTAAAAAATCTTTCTTTGATCGTGCCTGGATTCAGGAACAACGAGACGCACAAATGGCGTATTTATCGAATCAACGTGAAAGTGCGGCGCAACAAAATCGGCGCTCAGAGCCAGTTTTCGAGCGCTAAAAAATTTGCCTATACGAAAGAATTTAAGAATTTATTAACAGGTGAGACCGTAATATGAATTTAGATACACTGCGCAGCGTAAGTCCCAAACTTACGCCGATGTCCTCCGCATACGAAAGCTTATGCTCGGATTGCTGCATTGCGCCATGGCGCAGTTATTTTCTTCCTATACGTATCACCCATTTGAATTTGGTGATCTGTCTGTCGAAAAAGGAGGAAGAACATTGACTGACGAAACGAAAATTGACGTGAACGAGCACTGGGTTTCCGCTCAGCAGCAGCCAATGGTCGAGCCTCCTAAATGCGATGTGGATAAGTACCGAGATCACATTAAAGACTTTGACTTGAGTGAAGCAGAGCGGGTTGAATTATTGAAAACCATTTGGCTGATAATGGCGGCTTTTGTTGACCTGGGATTTGGGGTAGATTCAATTCAGATACTCTCATCCTCGGACGAAAAGCAGCCAGAGCCCCTCGCTCATGGTGTTAACCGTGATGATGAGCAGGTTAACTCAAAAGGAGTTATAGATGTCGAGTAACGTAACAAAGGCAGTCATTTACTGCCGGGTATCCAATAAAACCCAAACCACGCGGGGCGACGGGCTCGGCTCGCAAGAAACGCGCTGCCGCGAATACGCTAAATACAAGGGCTATGAGGTCGAAGCGGTTTTTACCGATGATGTCTCCGGTAGCCTGATCAAGCGCCCTGGTATGCAGGCTATGCTCAAGCATTTGAGCAAGCACCGCAAAAACCCGCGTGTGGCCATTATTGACGATATTTCCAGGCTGGCTCGTGGGCTTGATGCTCACCTACAGCTCAGAGGCGCTATCGCCAAGGCGGGTGCAACGCTGGAATCGCCATCCATTGAGTTTGGCGATGATTCAGACAGTGTGCTGGTGGAGAATCTGCTGGCCAGCGTATCTCAGCACCAACGCCAGAAGAACTCTGAGCAAACCCTCAATCGGATGAAATCCCGCCTCAAGAATGGCTATTGGGTGTTTCAGGCTCCGGTGGGCTACAAGTATCAGAAGACCTCCGGCCAAGGGAAAATCCTGGTTCGGAACGAACCACTTGCCACCATTATTCAAGAAGCCCTGGAAGGCTATGCCTCCGGTCGCTTTCAGTTACAGGTGGAAGTAAAGCGCTTCCTGGAATCCTTCCCTGAGTTTCCCCGAGACAGCAAAGGCTATGTTCATAACCAGCGGGTTCACGACATTCTAACGAAGGTCTTATATGCCGGGTATGTGGATTCAGAGGATTGGCAGGTTTCGCTCCGCCCTGGCAGGCATGAGGGCTTAATCAGCCTGGAGACTTACAAAACCATTCAGGATCGTTTGAATACCAATGCCAAAACGCCTGCACGCAAAGATATAAACCTGGACTTCCCATTGCGCGGCTTTGTCACCTGCGGCGAATGCGGCCATAACTTAACGGCCTGCTGGTCGAAGGGTAAGAATGAACGCCATCCTTATTATATGTGCTTCAAGAAAGGCTGTAGCCACTACCGCAAGTCTATCCGCCGCGATGTGATTGAGGGTGAGTTTGAGCAATTCCTTATGTCGCTCAAACCAACGCCTGAGCTTTTTGGCTTGGCCAAAGATATGTTCCGAGACCTCTGGGATTACCGTGTGGCCTTCCAAAAAAGCCATAGCAAGTCCCTGGAGTTGGAGATCAATAAGACTGAGCGCAAGATCGAACAACTACTGGATCGTATCGTAGAGGCTGAGGATAACACCGTGGTAAGCGCCTACGAGAAACGCATCAGCCAGCTTCAACTGGATAAGCAGGTTATGCAAGAAAAGATCGCTAAATGCGGTCGTCCGATCAGAGACTTTGACGATAGTTTTCGAACCGCCATGGATTTTCTCGCAAACCCGCATGAACTCTGGGCTTCCGAGCGAATGGAAGACCGTCATGCAGTGATGAAACTCACTTTTGCAGACAGATTGGCGTATGTTCGTGGAGAAGGTTTTCGAACACCTGAAACCACCTTGCCTTTCAAGGCTTTAGGTGGCATTTCAGGGTCAAATATTGAAATGGCGCGCCCGGAGAGATTCGAACTCCCGACCAAGTGGTTCGAAGCCACCTACTCTATCCAGCTGAGCTACGGGCGCGTGGAGACATCAGAAACTGACGATTGAACCGGCTTTTCGATGCTAATTCACTGATTTTGTTCAGAAAATTGATATTTCAGGCCGATCAAGACCGCCATTATACAGGGCAATTCCCCTGAAACTCAATCTACCATTGCAAATTAGTGATGCAAATTAGTGGCTGGTGCCGGCGGTATAGTGGGTTTTGTTGTACACATTGTACTTGCCGCTGGGTTTGCGCATGGGCAGGCGTTTCACCTCCTTGAGGGTGTTGGCATCGTACACGATGACGGCGCCGTCCTGTTCCCAGATGGACAGCAGGGCGTGGCTGCCATCCTTGGTGAATTCCACGTGTGCGGCGGTTTTACCCGGTTCCGGTTGCAGAGTGTGGGCGATCTCCAGCGTGCGTTTGTCGATCAGGTGTACCACATCTTTATTGGGGCCGAAGAACACGTCCACCCAGGCATAGGGGCTGTTGTCGTGACTGCGCATGAAGAACCCGGGCCCCAGGGTGTCGATCTGCTTGATCACCTGCCAGTTGCTCATATCGATGATGGAGACCTTGCCTTCTTTCAGGTGGGGCGTGGCCATGACGGTTTTGCCCTGGTATTGCCAGCTGATGCCGGAGCCCAGGTGAGGCATGCCGGCCAGGGGGATGGTGGCGACAGTCCGGCTGTTGTTCAAATCTATCACCTGGCCCCGGTCCCCTTCACGGCTGGCGCCGATCAGGTGGTTGTATTCCTGGTCGAAGAAGAAATCATCCAGATAGGTTTCCGTGGGAATGATCAGGGTGGGAAAGGGTTCGCGGTAGGGGATTTCCAGGATGGTTTTGCTGTCCTTGAGGGCGGCCACGAAACTGTTGCGGGGCGGGGCGGTATAGACGGCACTGACCCGACCTTCCACCGGAATGACTTTGATGGGGGTGAGGTTTTCCGTGTCCAGTAACACCAGGTTGTGGGGCAGGTAATTGGCCACCATGGCATAGCGGCCATCAAAGGAGACCGCCATATTGCGGGTATTGATGCCGGCCCGGATTTCCGCCACGGTTTTCAGGTTGTAGATGTCGAACTTGCTGATCCAGCCATCGCGGGAGGCGAAATACACAAAGCGGCCGTCCGGTGAATATTTGGGGCCGCCGTGCAAGGCAAAGCGGGTCTGAAAGCGATGAATGGGGGTGAAGCTGTCCCCGTCCAGCAGGGTGGCGTGATGATCCCCCAGTTCCACCACCACAAACAGGTTTTGCAGGTCAGCCTTGAATGCCGGTGTGTCCGGCAACTGTTTTATGTCGTAGTGAATGACATGGCTGCCCTGGATATCCTGCAGCGTCCAGCGGGGCGTGTGTGCAGGGGGTTGATAGATATAGTCGGCCAGTGCCTGTATCTGATCTGCTGATAGTACTGCTTTAAATCCCGGCATTTGAGTGGCGGCGCGGCCTTCACTGATCACATCCATCGCCTGGGGTTTGCGCAGGCGGGATAAATTGTCCGGCAGCAGCGCCGGACCCATGCCACCCAGCCTCTGCTGGCCGTGGCAACTGGCGCAGTGTTGTTGAAACAGGCTGTCGGTGGCCCCTGCCCAGGTTTTGCCGGGCAGGCCAATCAGCAACAACAGCAGTAAAGAAAAGGCAATTCGTGTTCGGTACAGCATGGTTGGTTAATCCAGGGTTCGGGCGTGAATGCGGTGTGCAGAGCCACTGTGAGCGGGCATGGGTATGCGCTCGGCGCGCTGATTTTCCGGCAGGCCTATTTCCGAGTCCGACAGGTAGCAGGCCGGGTCTTCCGCCCAGGGGTTGCCGGTGAGTTGATAGGCCCGTACCCGGGTATTGCCGCCGCAGATGTTAAGGTATCGGCATTGAGCGCAGCGGCCTTCCACCGGCCGCGGCTGCATGCGGAAACCGTCCATGAGGGGATCGCCGGAGCGGCTCCAGATTGTGGAAAACGGTTCGTCTTTCACGTTGCCCAGGTTGTAGTTCCACCAGAACGTGTCCGGATGGACGTTGCCCAGGTTATCAATGTTGGCAATGTTCTGGCCGCTGGAATTGCCACCCCAACTGATCAGCCGTTGGCGCAGCGGCTCGACCTGTTGCGGCACGTTGCGTTCTGCCCATTGCAGCAGAAACGGGCCATCGGCGTCATTGTTACCGGTGACGTATTCCCGCACGATACCTTGTTGTAGTTCCGCCCAGCAGCGTTCGAACAGGCGGTTCATGGCCTTGCGCGTGGTCTGGTGAAATACATCGTGTTTGCGGTGACGGTTGCCCCGCCCCGAGTAGTTCAGATGGGAAAGATAAAACTTGTCGATGTTGCACTGGGCAATGATGTCCAGCAGGGGGTCCAGTTCGTGGCTGTTGTCCTGGGTTAATGTAAAACGGGCACCCACTTTGATGCCGTGCTGTTTACACAGTTCCATGCCGTGCAGGGAGGCATCAAACGCGCCTGCTTTCTGTCGAAAATGATCATGAGTGGCGCGAATACCGTCCAGGCTCACTCCCACATAGTCATAGCCGATGTCGGCAATTTGCTGAATGTTGTTTTCATTGATGAGGGTGCCGTTGCTGGAGAGGCCCACGTAAAAACCCAGTTGCTTGGCATAGCGGGAGATCTCAAAAATATCCGGCCTCAGCAGAGGTTCTCCTCCGGACAGGATCAGTACCGGCACGCGGAACCGTTTCAGATCATCGATGACCGAGAATACCTGCCCGGTGTTCAGCTCACCGGGAAAATCCACATCGGCCGAGATGGAATAGCAATGCTTGCAGGTGAGGTTACAGCGCCGTATCAGGTTCCAGATCACCACCGGGCCCGGTGGCTTGCGCGCCGGAGGAACGGGTGCCGGATTCAGCAGCGTCTGCATATATTGGGTGATGCGAAACATGACGGTCTCCTCAATTAACCAGGCGTAAACCGGTTTTTTTCAGGATGCGGGTGGAGTACAGCACATCGCTTCCCAGGTTTGCCGGGCCAATCAGTTGGGCAATGGCCTGAATGTGATCCTGCACGCTTTCCTGGGTGTGGCCGTGTACCATGGCAAACAGATTATATGGCCAGTCGGGTAAATGGCGGGGGCGGTGGTAGCAGTGGCTGACAAAATCCAGATCGCCGATGCGGCGGCCCAGCTCAGATACGGATTCATCGGGCACATTCCATACCGTCATGCCGTTGGCGCCATAGCCCAGGCGGTAATGATTGGGCACCGCGGCGATGCGACGAATCACCCCATGGTCGAGCATGCGTTGAAAGCGGGTTTTTACTTCGTCGGCACTGACACCCAGTTGTTCGGCCAGAGCGTGATAGGGCCGGCTGACCAGCGGCAATCCACTTTGTGTGAGCTTGATCAGCTCGCGGTCCAGACTGCAGAGTTGATAACCGGTTTCAGACCGGGAAACGTAATCCGACATAATATTCCTCGATCTTGGGCATGTTATACACCGGGAAGCCGGTAAGGGATTCAATGCGCTGAACTACGGTATCCACTTCATCCAGCTGTTCGGTGGCGATGACAAACCACATGTTGAATTCATGGGCACGTTGGTAGTTGTGGGCGATCTCCGGCAATTGATTGACTTGCGTGCTGACCCGTTCAAATTCCGCCTCCGGAACGCGCATGGCCGCCAGTGCCAAACCGCCGCCCAGGCGTTCGGCGTGAAACATGGGGCCAAAGCGGGTGAGGGTTTTATCATCCAGCATGGACTGCAAGCGGTGCAGCAGTTCCGTTTCCCCGATCCCCAGCTCCCCGGCAATGACGCGGTAGGGTTCGTCGCAGACCGGCATGCCATCCTGCAGGCGATTGATGATGCGCCGATCAATCTCGTCCAGAGGGCGGTGTTTGGCATCAGCTTGCCCGGCGTGCATAGTGGCCTCCGGTTTGTTTGAACTGTTGATTACTGAACAGGATGGAGCGGGGAATGTGTTGTAATGAATAGCGTTGCGTGATGCGCTCCAGTTGTTGCAGTACCACCTCGCGGCTTTTGCCGTGAATCATGCAATACAGGTTATAGGGCCAGTGGGGCGCCTGACGACGGCGGCGGTAACACAGGGTAACCCCCTCAGCCCCCCGTAACTGATCCCCCACCGCATCCACTTGGTCGTCGTCCACATCCCACACCACCATGGCGTTGGCGCGATAGCCTACAGCATGATGTCGTACCACCAGGCCCAGACGTTTGATGTAACCGGCGCTGGTCCAGTGTTTGATCTGCGCCATGACCAAGGGTTCGGGCAAGTCCAGTTGCAACGCCAGGGTACGGTATGGGGTGGCGGTCAGGGGCAGACCATCCTGAATGGCTGCTTTCAAATGTTCCTGTTGTGATTCGGTCAGTAGATTCATGGTGTGTCCTGCCATTGCAATGGGAATCCAAGGTCAATGTGATAGGCCTGCTCCATGGGCAAAATCAACAGGGGCATTCCGGTGCCCTCATCGATGGCTTGCAGAATCGCCTGCAGGGATTCCTGATCGCAGGCTGTGACCACAAACCAGAGGTTGAACTCGTGCTCGCGCTCGTAGTTGTGATTAACCCCTTCAAACCGGTTAACGAAGTCAGCGATTTCGGTCAGGCGTTCCGGTGGTACCGCCAGGGCCGCCAGGGTACTGGCACCGGCGCGGTGATGATCAAACACCGGGCCAACACGGCTGATGATGCGTTGTGCCTGTAACTGGCGCAGACAATCTATGACTTCCTGCTCCTTGACGCCGAATTCTTCAGCCAGGGTCAGGAAAGGGCGTTCTCCCACCGGGAAGCCTCTTTGGTAGCGATCGATCAGTTGTCGTGACAGTAAATCCAGCATGGTTACAATCCTGTCTGGTGAGCACGATGAGTGAAGAAAATACCGCTCGGCGCCTGTGCCGGTAAGGTGGCAATGCGTTGCAAGGTACGGGTGTCATAGATGTCCACGCGATTTTCATCCCGCACCGAAATCCATATCTGTTCACCCCGGGGCGTAAATTCCATATGCAGTACGCCTTTGCCTGGAGTCAATTGATGGATAACCCGGGCGGTTTCCACGTCAATGACCTGTAGGGTGTCGTTGTCGGGGAAGGCGAAGTTGACCCAGATACGCCGGTGATCCGGCTGACTCATGACAAATACCGGCTGGCCATGGGCAGTGATGCGCTGGCCCAGTTGCCAGTCCGCCATGTTCATTTTCAGAACCTGGTGACGGCCGATGGCGGGAAAAAACGCCTGCTGGCCGGAAATGGCCCAGCCTTCCAAATGCGGCATTTTGTACACCGGTAATTTCTCGGAGCCTTTGCCGTAGCCATCGAGAATGCGTTGCACGCCCTGTTGCGGGTGCCACAGGTCCAGCATCGCCATTCCATCCTCGCCGAACAGTCCGGCAATATAGAAACGCCCATCCGGCGTGATCAGCCCGTCATAGGGGCCCTTACCGACGCCGTTGAATTTCTGCAGCTGTGGGTTGGCGGGCGTAGACATATCCAGCACCCAGATGGCGTCACCCTCATACAGGCTGAACACAAAACGATTACCCGGTGCATCCACCAAACCCACGGTTTTGGAGTAGTGGCCGGTTGAGGTTAATGCGGGAATATCGGCAATCAACTGCAGCGAGTCGGCGGCAAAAACTTTGATGCCACCGGGTTCGTAGTTGGAAACCGCAATCATGCTGCCATCCTGACTGATGGCGCCGCCGATGCTGTTGCCGGCCTGAATAATGCGCTGATCTATGCGCTGCTTTAACAGATCCACTTTGGTCAGGCCACCATCGCGGCCAAACACATAAGCAAAGCGTGCGTCCCTCGAATATACTACCGATGCATGGGACAGATCACCCAGGCCGGTCACGCGGGCCAGGCTGCTGTGATCACTGGTATTGATGATCTGCAGTGAGCCGCTGGCGCGTTCGATCACCACCCCCAGATCGCCACTGCCCATGACGGGGGGCTGCTGGGCACAGGCGCTGATCAGCAAGGCAAGCACCGTGAACAGGGCCTGTTTCATCGGGAGCCTCATCATAGGGAACCTCGCTTCAGTTGTGTCACGATCCATTGGATCTCCTCATCGTTAAAGAAGCGTTGCCAGGGGGGCATGGGGGTGCCGGGGATGCCGTGCTTGATTACCTGAATCAGATAGTCATCCGGTATGGACTGTAAACGTTCTGCCTGCAGATCCGGGCCCAGGCCACCGGCAAAGGTCAATCCGTGGCACGAGCCGCAGTCCTGCTGCACGGTATAGGCAATGCTGTCACGCCGTTGGGCAGTCACCTCGGCTAACGCAGCGTTGGCTATCATCAACCAACCCGCACAGAAGCATGTTATGTATCCTGATTTCACCTTCATCATGGCTTCATTCTAGAAAGGGGCGCCAAGGAAAACCTGCTTCAGATCAGTATTTTTAGCTGAAATCGCTGCTTGTATCACTTAAGGGGTAGTGGTTCAGATCAGAGTTGGTATGTGTGGTGGGACGTTGATCTCGCTCAAGCTTTCATTGCCTCAGGAGGCTAATAATGCCAAGCAGAGAGAGTGAGAGGAGCGCATTCAATGGAATTCGTACAGCTCAATGAAGGAATGTTTTTCATGGCCGCACTGGGCTGGGTGTTGTTGCAGTGCGGCAGTCTGATGGCGATGTCTAAATGGCTGTGCCCCGCCAGAAAATCCAATTCTGATCAACAGAATCATCTAATCAACAGATAACGCTTTTTTACACAATCACTGTCAGCAGGTGCCGGCAGGAAAATTGGGAGGTGGACCATGTCCATTAGCAGGTGGAGAGCAACGCCACGCACATTCAAACGAGGCGCGTGGTGGACAACAGTGGGTGCGAGTCTGGCGATGGTAACCCTGTCGGCAGTGAGCAGTGTGCAGGCAGCAGACGCGGCGGCAACCCACAAGGCAGAGACCGGGGCCGAGCTGAAGGCGTCGATCAAACGGGGTGAAACCCTGTATGGAAAATATTGCGTCGGCTGTCACCAGCCCAATGGCAAGGGCCTGCCGGGGGCTTTTCCTCCCCTGGCCGGGTCGGATTATATGTTGAATGACAAGGCGCGGGCAGCGGATGCGGTGGTCAATGGGTTGAGCGGTAAAATCAAGGTCAGTGGTGCTGAGTACAACAACACCATGCCCAACTTCGGCTACCTGAAAGACCGCGAGATCGCCGACGTGTTGAACTATGCCCTGAACAGCTGGGGTAATGACGGCGGTGGTGTTGCGGTGGGCGTGGTAACACAGGCCCGTTCCGGTAAACAGGCCGAAGGTGCTCACCCGGGTACACCGGATACGGAGCTGGCCTATCAGAGTGCTGCGGCCGGTATTGATCCCAGCATGGCCAAAAATTTGGTGACCTCGGAAGGCCCCGACATGACCACGGAGGAGTTCGACTATGCCAAGAAGGTATTCTTCGAACGTTGTGCCGGTTGTCACGGGGTGTTGCGAAAAGGGGCCACCGGTAAACCGCTGACCACGGATATCACCCGTGAAAAAGGCACCGATTACTTAAAGACGCTCATCACCTACGGCTCACCGGCGGGCATGCCGAACTGGGGGACCAGCGGTGATATGACGGAGAAAGAAATCGACATCATGGCTCGCTATCTGCAGCATGAGCCGCCCTTGCCGCCGGAGTGGGGCATGGACAAGATGAAGGGCAGCTGGGAAGTGCTGGTGGCTCCGGACAAGCGGCCCAAGAAGAAAATGAATAAGTACAATATCAACAATATCTTCTCGGTGACGTTGCGTGATTCCGGTGAGGTGGCGTTGATCGATGGCGACAGCAAAGACATTATCAGCGTAATTAAAACCGGCTACGCGGTTCACATTTCCCGCTTGTCCGCTTCCGGCCGTTACATCTTCACCATCGGCCGCGATGCCAAGATTGATATGATCGATCTGTGGATGAAAAAGCCGGCCCGGGTGGCCACCATCAAGGTGGGGCTGGAAGCACGTTCGGTGGAAACCTCCAAGTATCATGGCTATGAAGATAAGTACGCCATCGCCGGTTCTTACTGGCCGCCCCAGTATGTGGTGATGGATGGTGACACTCTGGAGCCGTTGAAGATCGTCTCGACCCGCGGCATGACCGTGGACACCCAGGAGTATCATCCGGAACCACGGGTAGCAGCCATAGTAGCATCACACCAGCATCCTGAGTTCATCGTCAACGTGAAGGAAACCGGTAAGATTCTGCTGGTGAATTACGAAGATCTGGACAATCTGCAGGTGAAAACCATCAGTGCCGCCCGCTATCTGCACGATGGTGGCTGGGATGCGACCCACCGTTATTTTCTGACAGCAGCCAATAAGTCCAACAAGATTGCGGTGGTGGATTCGAAGGAGCGTAAACTGGTGGCGTTGACCGACGTGGATGAGATTCCCCATCCCGGTCGTGGTGCCAATCTGATTGATCCCGAGTTTGGGCCGGTTTGGGTTACCAGTGCCCTGGGCAATGAAAAGGTCACTTTCCTGGGAACCGATCCGGAAAAACACAAGGCCAATGCCTGGAAAGTGGTGCGGGTACTGAAAGGTCAGGGTGGTGGTTCACTGTTTGTGAAATCCCATCCCAAATCCAAAAATCTGTGGGTTGATTCGCCGCTGAATCCGGATCCCAAAGTCAGTCAGAGTGTTGCCGTATTCGATGTGAACAATTTAGACAAAGGCTATGAAGTACTGCCGATTGCGGAGTGGGCCAAGTTGGGAGAAGGCCCCAAGCGTGTGGTGCAGCCGGAATACAATCAGGCCGGTGACGAAGTCTGGTTCTCAGTGTGGAATGGTAAAGATCAGAAGTCAGCCATCGTGGTGGTGGATGACAAGACCCGCAAACTGAAAAAGGTCATCAAGGATAAGCGTCTGGTGACACCCACGGGCAAATTCAACGTCATCAATACGGTGAAAGACATCTATTAATGAGGTGAAGGCGAGAAAGAAAAGCGCCGCTTTACAGCGGCGCTTTTTTTATGGTGGTCAGTGTGGTGGACAGCGTGCTGATGGTTACAGTGATTCCGTCAGGCGGGCGTAAATCAGGGGCAGTTTCTGAGGCAGTTGTTTGGCATTGCGAATCACAATGAATTGTTTGTGACCAAACAAGTAGGGCAGATACTCATTGCCGCGATTGTCGATGGTAATGCAAAACGGCAGGATGCCTTTGGCGGACGCTTCCTGAATCGCCGCCCGGGTATCTTCAATGCCATAGCGTCCGTCATAGCGATCCACATCATTGGGCTTGCCATCGGACAATAACAGCAACAGGCGATGACTGCTGTGTTCTTTTTCCAGGGCGCGGGTGGCATAGCGGATGGCGGCACCCATGCGGGTGTAAAAGCCGGGTTTTACCGCCTGAATGCGGCCGCGCACCTGTGGTGACAGGGTCTCGCCGAAGGCCTTCAACGGATAGTAGCGAACCTGATGGCGGTGTTTGGAAGAAAACCCGGCCATGGCAAAGCGGTCACCGGTGGCATCCATGGCTTCGCTCATCAGGAACAGGCCATCGCGAATGACGTCAATGACTTTGTGTTCGTCGCTGACTGCGGCATCTGTGGAGAGGGATAAATCAGCCAGCAACAGGCAACTCAGATCCCGGTGGTGGCGGCGCATTTCCTTGAACAAGCCAGTGCTGACTTCTTTGTGCCCCAGGCGCCAGCGGGTGACGGTGTCCAGATAGGCGTCCAGGTCCAGTTCACTGCCTTGCGGCTGTTGCCTGAGCCAGGTTTTGTTCAGGGCCAGCATCTCAAAAAAGCCTCTGACCTGGCGGGCCGGTTTGCGCAGGTGCCGCGGTAGCGCGGCATTGGTTTCCTGTTGCGTGCGCATCAGCTCAATATGGCAGTGGTCTTCCCGCAGGCGTTGCTGGCGATAATCCCATTCCGG
>MDTG01148773.1_pt1 | contig 15760 bp, 13 predicted proteins | sample 811421 | NCBI WGS metagenome assembly MDTG01 (sample SAMN05326645, study PRJNA326480) | marine metagenome | isolation source: seawater | place: Pacific Ocean: South East | collected 2011 | reverse complement strand
ACGTCCGAGACCGACGCCGGGGCGCCGACGTCCGAGACCGACGCCGAGGGGCCGACGTCCGAGACCGACGCCGAGGGGCCGACGTCCGGGACCGACGCCGGGGGGCCGACGTCCGGGACCGGCGCCGGGGCGCCGACGTCCGGGACCGACGCCCCGGACGAGGCCGAGTCGACCGGCCAAGAGCGAGCCAAGCGACGCTGGGGGCGGGTGTTCGCGGCCGGACTGGTCGGGCTGCTGCTCCTCGTGGTCCTCGGCCCGACCCTGCTCAGCCAGGGACTCTTGGGGGCGATCCTGCGCAGCGCCTTCGCGGGCGTGGGTCCGGGCTCGGGGGTCGGCGAAGCCCGAATCGCCTGGACGAAGGGCCTCTCGCTCAGCGGCCTCCAGCTCGAGCAGCCCGGGACGGCGCAGCAGACTGGCTTCGCGGTGTGGGCCAAGACCCTCGAGTTCGAGACCTGGCTGCTGCCCATCGCGGGCGCGGCAGGCGCCGGAGGGGAGCTCTCGGCCCGAGTCGTCCTGCACGAGGGCGGCTTCCGCTTGGACCTCGCGACCGAGGAGGCGCCCGAAGCAGCGCCCGCGCCAGCTGACGACGCGCCCCCCGCGCAGGCCTCGGACGAGCCGCCGCTGCCCATGAGCCTCGACCTGGCGCTCGACCTGAAGGGCGTCTCGCTCCACCTCCGCTCTGGCGGCCCCCTCCTGCTCGGAGAGGGCCTCGACGCGAGCGGGCGGCTGAAGCTGGGCCGTGACCTGGGGGCCCGCCTGGCGGAGCCGCTGAAGATCACCGCGGCCGAGCTCCTCCTGCCCCTCGGCGAGGCGGCGACCCCCTGGAGCGACGCCGCGGTCCTCCGCGACGTGACCCTCGACGTGAGCGAGTTCGCGTTCCCAGCGGGGGGAGGCCTCGGCGACCTCTTGCTCGAGGCCACCCTGCGCTGCGGCTCCCTCGAGTTCTCGGGGATCCGCTTCGCGGACCTGGTCCTCAGCGTCTCGGTCGCTGGAGGCAAGGCCCACCTGGAGCTGCGCGGGAAGCACCCCGGCGCCGACGGGGAGATCGTGCTCGCGACCGACGTCGACGGGACCAACGACACCGCCTGGCCGATCGCCCTCGACGTCGACCTCGAGCGCCTCCCGGTCAAGGGCCTGGTGGGCGACTACGCCGCCTTCCTGCTGCCGCTGGTCCACGAGACCCGCGGAAAGCGCGGCGACTTCCCGCCCCTCTCGCTCCAGGCCAAGGGCAAGCTGCGCCTGGTGTTCGGGGAAGACGGCCCCGACCCGCAAGCGATCCTCGACAGCCTCGACACCCGCGGCTCGGTGGCGCTCGGGGCAGGCGAGCTGCGCGCAAGCAAGGTCTTGCGCGCCTACACCTCTGGCCTGACCCGGCTCGAGATCGCTGACCTCCTCGAGGGGGTGATCCCCAAGCGCCTCAGCTTCGCAGGCGGCTCGAGCGACTTCACCATCACGGGCGGGCGGCTGCGCTTGCACGCGCTCGACCTCGAAGCCGACCGGCTCCGCCTCCGCGCCGAGGCCGACGTCGGGCTCGCCGACCAGAGCTACGAGGTCGTGCTCCACGCCACCCCGCGCGGCGAGATCCCCGAGGCAGCCGAGGCCGTCCTGCGCACGATCGAGCGGGCCGGCGGAGTCCGCGTGCGCGGCAAGCTCGACGACTCGCCCCCCGAGGCCGTGCTGCCGGGTCGCGAAGCGCTCCTGAAGGCGATCGACGCCGAAGGGAGCGCCAAGGCGTGGCTGAAGCGCGGCGGTCCGGCCCTGGAGGGCGCGGGCGAGGCGCTGCGCGGCTTGATCCCCGGCAGATAGGGGCCGCCGCTCCCTTTGTCTCGCCTCGAGACCGAGCTAGACTCGCGGCGTGACGACCGACCAGCTCTTGATTGGCTTCTTCGTATCCCTCGGCCTGGTCGTGGTGTTCCTGGTCGGCGCGATCGTGCTCGCCAAGCAGCACAAGATCAAAGGGCACCTCGCCGGGATCGGCGCGATGCTCGTGGCCCTCGTCGCCACCCTGGTGTTCGCCGAGACCCTCGGGCGGCGCTACACCTTCGACCCGACCTCCTACCGGGTCCACATGCCGATCGCGTTCCTCGCCGCCGGCACCCTCTTCGCCCCCTTGATCACCGGCTATCGCCACTGGAAGGGCAAGGGCAGCGTGGGGGCGCACAAGAAGGCCTTCGGAGTCTGGTTCACCCTGGTCGTCCTGGCCCTCGGCACCGGCGGCTGGATGCTCTCGGCGGCGACCCGCAAGACGAGCGAAGCCGAGACCCCGACTCAGGGCGAGTAGCCGCTCAGCGTCCGACCTCGTCGATATCGTCGCCGACGTGCTGGCCTTCGATATCGAGACCTACGCGGACTTCGCGGGACTGCCCGCGAGCACCCGCGCCTACCTGACCCGCCGGGACGAGGCGCGCGGAATCGGACCTCGCGATCGACGAGCCGTCGGCAACAAGGCCGCCCTCCTGCCTGGGGTCGCGCAGGTGATCGCGATCGGGCTCTGGGGCGCCCTCGACGGCGCCGAGCGGCTCAGCCTCTCGCTGGTGCCCGACCTGGCGAGCGAGCGCGCGGAGGCCTTCGGGGAGGGTGGAGTCCGCCTGCTCCGCTTTCGCCAGGAGGCCGACCTGCTCGAGGCCTTCTGGCAGCGCTGCGAGGCCGCCCTCAGGTCCGGTCGACGGCTGGTCAGCTTCCACGGGCGCAGCTTCGACGGCCCGATCCTCGCCCTGCGCTCAGCCGTGCTCGGCGTCCGCCCGCGCGTCCAGCTCGTCGGCCACCGCAGCGCGACGCGGCCCCACCTCGACCTGGCCGAGCTGCTCTCCTTCTTCGGCGCCCGTCGCGAGCGCTACGGCCTCGACTACTGGTGCGCGGCCTTCCAGATCGAGTCGCCCAAGCAGGACCTCGACGGCGCCGCGGTCGGCGCGGCCTTCGAAGGCGGACGCCACCGCGACATCGCCCGCTACGCGCTCGAGGACGCGCGCGCCACGGGCGAGCTCTTCCTGCGCCTGGCGGACACGCTCTTGCCCTTGGCGGAGGAGTCCGCTTGAGCGCCCCCGCGCTCGAGCTGCGCGCCTTCTCCCCCGAGACCTGGGCCGACTTCCGCCGGATCCACTGCGAGGCCAACGACACGGGCTGGTGCAGCTGCGTCGCCTGGTGGGTCGAGACCTGGGACGAGTTCAAGGGGCGCAGCGCCGCGGAGAACCTCGCTCAGCGCGAGGCCCTCTGTCGGGCCGGGGAATACGACGGCTACCTGCTCTACGCCGAGGGGGAGCCCGCGGCCTGGTGCCAGGTCGGCCCGCGCGACCGGCTGGTCAAGCTGCGCCGGCAGTACGGGCTCGAGCCCGAGCCCGAGACCTGGGCGATCTCCTGCTTTCAGGTCGTCCCGGCCCGGCGGCGTCAGGGGTTAGCGCGCTCCCTGCTCGAGCGCGTCCTGGCCGAGCTGCGCCGAGAGGGCGTTCAGCGGGTCGAGGCCTTCCCCAAGCGGGGGGCGGAGCTCGACGTCCTCGACCTCTGGCGGGGACCTGAGGCCCTCTACCGGGACTTCGGCTTCGAAGTGTGGCGGGACGACCCCGCCGCGCCGGTCCTGCGCCTGGATCTCTTCGGAGCTGCTTGAATCCCCTCGCAACCCCCGTAGGATCCAGGCCTTGCGGAGGATGCGCATGGGCAGGCGCCTCGTCGTCGTCGCCGAACGAGACCACGACTTCGTCGATCTGGACGATCGCGACACCGTCACCATCGGGCGCTCGCCCGACAACGACGTCATCGTCAAGGACGACATGGTGTCCCGGCGCCACGCGGTGTTCGAGAAGGACGCCGAGGGCAGCCTGCGGATCCGCGACCTCAAGAGCTTCAACGGGACCTACCTGAACGAGCGCCGGGTCCGCGACGAGCCGGTCGAGCTCTGGGACGCGGTCCGGGTCGGCAGGACCAAGCTCTTCCTCGTCGAGCGCGACGAGACCCCGCCCCTCGTCCCCGGCGAGAGCGGCGCGCAGACCGCGCAGCGCGAGCCCGCCGAGGAGGAGGCCGAGCCAGAGGTCGACCCTGAGGAGGCGATGGGCAAGACCCGCACCCTGGACGTGTCCACGGGCCTCGCGAGCAAGGAGATGCGGGCCGTCGTCGAGGACGTCGTCCGCAAGGAGCGCGAGTCCCTCGAGCGCGAGGTGGCCCGCCGGATCCGCGACGAGAGCGGCCCCTCGCTCCTCGGCTCCCTGCCGGGCTTCCGGGTCCGGATCCAGCGCGACGGCCCCCTCGACGGCGGCGGCGACTTCTACGACGCCTTCCGCGACGCGCTCCTGCCCAACGACCTCTTCCTGGCCACCGGCAGCGTGTCCGGGGTCGGCGTCGCGGCCTGCGTCGCCGCGACCGTCGCCCGCCACACCCTGCGCGGCTACCTCGCCTCTCGGGACGAGGGCCCCGACGAGTCCCTCGTCCCCGCCTGCGACGTCCTGGGCGCGACCCTGCACCCAGGCTCGGCCCTCTCGCTGATCCTCGCCCGCCTCGACGAGACGGGCCGGGTCCGCCTGGCGGCCGTGGGCGGCTGCGGCGCCCTGCACTACAAGTCCGCCAAGGACGAGGTCGAGGTCGTGCGCGCCCCAGGTCGCCGCGACGAAGAGGCCGCCCGCGTGCAGGCCGCCGAGCTCAAGCTCGACGACGGCGACCGACTGATCCTCACCAGCGACGGCGGCGGCGCGCTGCGCCGCGCCGACGGCGAGCCCTACGGCGTCGAGCGCCTCCAAGCCAGCTTCGCCGAGCACGCGAAGCTCGGCCTCAAGGAGCTCTTGGCGCGCTTGAGCGAGGGCTACGCCGCCTACGACGACGGAAAGCGGGAGCGCGACGTGACCCTGATCGCGTTGGCCCCCAAGGGAGCAACCGAGTGAGCGAGCGAGTTCCGGCCCGACTGGCCCTCGAAGACGGCCGCATCTTCCACGGACGGCACTTCGGCGCTCGCGCCGAGGTCGCGGCCGAGGTCGTGTTCAACACCAGCCTCGTGGGCTACCAGGAGGTCCTGACCGACCCCTCCTACTGCTTCGAGGCCGTGACCTTCACGACGCCGATCCTGGGCATCTACGGCGTCCCCGGCGACCTGGACGCCCAGTCGGCTCAGCCGCGCGCCGCGGCGATCCTGTGCCGCGAGGTGTGCCACCGCCCGAGCAACTGGCGCAGCCAGGAGTCCCTGCCCGCCTACATGGAGCGCCACGGGATCCCCGGGATCGAGGGCCTCGACACCCGCTCCTTGACCCAGCACCTGCGCGACCAGGGCAGCAAGATCGGCGTGATCAGCCAGGACGACTCCCTCAGCGACGCCGACCTGGTCGACAAGGCCAAGGCCGCCCCGCGCATGGAGGGCCTCGACCTGGCCAAGGTCGTCACGACCAACGAGCCCTACGCCTGGACCGAGGGCTTCACGCCCGACACCCACCCCTGGAGCCAGAACCTGCCCGCCCCGCAGGCCGCCCCGGGGAGCGTCGGCAAGGTCGTCGTCGTCGACTTCGGGGTCAAGTACGAGATCCTGCGCCACCTCGTCGCCCGCGGCTGCGAGGTCCTCGTGGTCCCCGCCACGACCACCGCCGCCGAGGTCTTCGCCCACGATCCCGTCGGGGTGTTCCTCTCCAACGGCCCTGGCGACCCCGCCGCCGTGACCTACGGCCACGAGCTGGTGCGCGAGCTGGTCGCCGCCGCCCGCGTGCCCGTGTTCGGAATTTGCCTCGGCCACCAGATCCTGTGCCTGGCCCTGGGCGCCAAGAGCCACCACATGAAGTTCGGCCACCGGGGCAGCAACCACCCGGTGCGCGACCACGAGACGGGTCGGGTCCTGATCACGGCCCAGAACCACGGCTTCGCGATCGACTGCGAGAGCCTGGCCGCGACGCCGCTCGAGCCCTCCTTCACGAGCCTCTTCGACGGCTGCCTCGAGGGCGTGCGCCACAAGCAGCTGCCCGTCGAGTCGGTGCAGTTCCACCCCGAGGCTGGCCCCGGCCCGAAGGAGGCCGCCGCCTTCTTCGAGCGCTTCGTGAGCGCGATCCGCGGCGCCAAGGTCGGCGCCAAGCAAGTGGCCGGCTAGGCCCTAGACACCCGCACCAAGAAGGACCTCATGGCGAACACCGCCACGATCGTCGGCCTCCAGTGGGGCGACGAGGGCAAGGGCAAGATCATCGACGCCCTGGCCGCCCAGGCCAAGATGGTCGTCCGCTTCCAGGGCGGCGGCAACGCCGGCCACACGGTCGTGGTGGAGGGCGTCAAGCACGTGTTCCACCTCGTGCCGACGGGGATCCTCTACCCGGGCGTGCAGTGCGTGATCGGCAACGGCGCGGTCGTAGACCTGCTCGCGCTCCAGGCGGAGATCGACGGGATCCGCGCCCAGGGGATCTCGCTCGAGGGGCTCAAGATCAGCGACAAGGCCCACGTGGTGTTCCCCTACCACCAGGCCCTCGACGAGGCGCGCGAGAAGCTGCGCCAGGGCAAGCAGAAGATCGGGACCACCAAGCGCGGGATCGGGCCCTGCTACGCCGACAAGGCGGCCCGGACCGGGATCCGGGTGGCCGACCTCTACCGCCCCGAGCGCTTCGCCGACCGGCTGCGCCGCGCGCTCGACGAGAAGAACGCGGTCCTGCACCACCTCTTCGGCGCCCCGCCGCTCGAGTTCGAGCCGATCCACGCCGCCTACCTGGCGGCGGCCGAGGCCCTCGAGCCCTACGTGACCGACTGCAGCACGCTCGTCCTCGACGCCCTCGACGAGGGGCAGGAGATCCTGTTCGAGGGCGCCCAGGGCGTGATGCTCGACATCGACCACGGGACCTACCCCTACGTGACCTCGAGCAACGCCTCGACGGCCGGCGTGGCGGTCGGCGCCGGCGTCCCGCCGGCGGCCGTCCAGCAGGTGCTCGGGATCGCCAAGGCCTACACGACCCGCGTCGGCGCCGGCCCCTTCCCGAGCGAGCTCCACGGCGAGCCGGGCGAGCGCCTGCGCGAGCTGGGTCACGAGTACGGCGCCACCACCGGCCGCCCGCGCCGCTGCGGCTGGCTCGACCTGGTCCAGCTCCGCTACGCGATCCGCCTCACGGGCACGACCGGGATCGTGCTGACCAAGCTCGACACCCTGGCCGGCTACGGCCCGATCCAGGTCGTGACCGGCTACCGCAAGGACGGGCTGGACCTCGCCGCCCCGCCGGCCCAGGAGGCCGACTGGGACGGGATCGAGCTCGTGACCGAGACCCTGGCCGAGATCCCCGAGGGCTTCGACTACGCCGGCTGCAAGGACTACGCCCAGCTGCCCCAGGCCGCGCGCGACTACGTCGAGTTCGTCGAGGCCAAGCTCGCGACCCCCGTCGTCATGGTCTCCACCGGCCCCCAGCGCTCGGCCCTGATCCAGCGCGGGAAGCCGGTGTTCGCGGTGTGAAGGAGGCGAGGAGCGACTCCATGCCTGCACCCGCCCGCCCCGACCCGAGCGAGTTCCCCCGCCTCCCCGAGGCGATCGCGATCATCATGGACGGCAACGGCCGCTGGGCCGAGCTGCAGGGGCAGCCGCACCTGCGCGGCCACGAGGTCGGCGCCGAGAGCGTGCGCTCGATCACGCGCGAGTGCGCCCGCCTGGGGGTCAAGGAGCTGACCCTCTACGCCTTCTCGACCGAGAACTGGCGCCGCTCGGCGGACGAGGTCAGCGGGCTGATGCAGCTCCTGCTCCGCTACCTGATCGAAGAGCGCGACGAGATCATGGACAACCAGATCCGCTTCCGCGCCATCGGCGAGCTGGACCGGCTGCCCGACTCGGTCCGCCAGGAGTACGAGACCACGCGCGCCATGTCGGAGCACAACACCGGCATGGTCCTGCGCCTCGCGCTCAGCTACGGCGCCCGCCGCGAGCTGCTGCGCGCCGCCCAGCAGGTGGCGCGCCTCGCCCTGGAAGAGGGCCTCGACGCCGCCCTCGAGCTCGACGAGGACGACCTGCGCCGCTACCTCTACGACCCCGAGATGCGCGACCCGGACCTCCTGATCCGGACCGCGAGCGAGATGCGCGTGAGCAACTTCCTGCTCTGGCAGATCAGCTACTCGGAGTTCTACGTCAGCGACGTGCTCTGGCCCGAGTTCCGCGAGGAGCAGCTGCACACGGCCTTGCGCGCCTACGCCGCCCGCGAGCGCCGCTTCGGCGGCCGCGCGACCTCGCTCTCGTAGAGGCGAGCAAGCACTTAGAGCTCGTTCCCACCGAGGAGCTGTCGCAATCAGCGACAGCTCCCTCCGAATCGAGTATTGAACGGGGAAAACTCAAGAACTCGAAGAAGGCGACTCCCTCGAGCAGCCACCGCGCTTTCTAGTTTTCCAGTTTTCTCCGTTCCATCCCAGACACGCGCAGGAGCTGTCGCAGTCAGCGACAGCTCCTTCGCGCCCTCGAACGAGAGCTCTAGAGCTCGCCGCGCAGGAGGCGCTCGGCGAAGTCGGCGCCCAGCGCGTCGGCGATCAGGTCGGGCTCGCTGTAGCCGCTGCCCGTGGCGCCGTCCATGACCTCCTTCAGCCAGCCGACGAAGAAGCTGCCGGTGCCGTTGCTGCGGTAGGCCATGACCGCGCAGCCGAAGAAGTGCTTGTACTTGTCGTAGATCGGCTCCTGGGCGTCGATTCCCGGCAGCTGCTGGAGGTCCATGGACGTGGCGTGGTCCACGACGGTCGCGAAGGCCAGCTGGAGCGCCTCGATATCCGACTGGGTCCGAGCGCGCGCGACGCGGAAGATCGTCTCGGGCGTGCGGGGCTTGGGCAGCTTCTCCACCTGCTCCTTGACGGCCTGGGTGTCGCTGCCCTCGAAGTCGCCTCGCAGCTCCTCGAAGTTGCGGCTGCCCGGCTTGTAGAAGTCCCACAAGGCACGCAGCGTGCCCCAGGTCGCGACGCCCTGGCGGATCACGGGCAGGTTGCGGACCAGGCGCTTCTTGCGCGGACGAGAGGGCTCGCCCAGCTGCGCGTTGAAGTCCGGCTCGCGGACGGGGCGGCGGCCGCGGCGGGTCTGGCGGTAGCGGGTGCCCGGGCGAGTGGCGCCCAAGCGACCGACCCGCTTGCCGTCCTCGTAGACCGCGGCGTGGATCTGATCGCCGGTGTTGGTCATCAGGAGGGTCCGGGTGCGGAAGTCGCCCTCGCGCCCCTGCAGGCGACCGGCGAGGCCCACGGCCTTGCCCTCGGTCAGGACGATCTTCCACAGGCCGGCGCCGATCTTGACGCCGCGGCCCTGGAAGTCACCGATCTTGGCCTCGACCACCGGCTCGCCGTCGACGCGGATCAGCTCGACGCTGCCTACGGCGGCCTGGGAGTCGAGGGTGCCCTGGATCGGAATCGGCTTGGCGATGGCGGGGAGCGCCAGCCCGATCAACACCGCCAGGATCACTCCGACTCGCGACATTCCGCCCCTCTTCCTTCCGTGAGGGGATAGTGCAACGCGGGGGCCAGTCAAGCAAGCGCTGCAACTAAAGCACTTAGCGGCGTTGAGCCGAAACGGTGCCTCGATCTGGACACAGGCCCCCAGGATTCGTCCCAACCCTTTGCGCCGCAACGCAGGCCCGAGTTTCGCGCGCCTCAGCTGCCCCCGGGCTCGACGATGGTCAGGAAGGCGGGCCGGATCAGGAAGCGCGGCCGCTCGAAGGTCTCGGTCGGGCGGAAGGCGACGCGGGCGTACTTGGCGCCCTCGCAGCTGACCTCGCTGATCCGCTGGTAGTCGTCCTGGTTGGGCGGGACCCAGGTCACCCCCTCCAGGACGAACACCCACTGCCCCTCGCCCTGGAACAGGATCCCCCGCTTGCCCTTGAAGTGCTTGTGCAGGACCTCGACCTCACGGTGCGACTCGACCCGCGGGGGCTCGTCCTTGGCGAAGGCGAGCACGGCCAGGAACAGCGCCAGGGCGAGCGCGAGAGCGGGGGCGTTCTTCACGAGGGTCTCCTCAGGCGAAGCAGTAGGAGCGAATGCTCCGCTTCTTGAAGTCCAGGCCAGCCGCGGCGGCCCAACGGAAGGGCGGCGTGCGGCGAGGGTGGGCGGGGTCGAGGTCGAGCACGCCGACCGCGCGCAGGGCGCCCGCGACGTCGTCGACGCTGGGCGCCTCGCCGACCTCGGCGCTGAGCCGCTCGCGATCGAGCACGACCCGCGTGCCCTCGAAGAGGAACAGGTCGGCGTCGGCGTCGGTCTCGCCGAAGCGGACCCAGGCGGCGCGGAGGACCCCGCTCTGACGAGCCAGCTCACGGGCCAGCTCGACGGGGGGCGCGTCGCCCTCCTCGAGGAGCGTGAACCAGCCGCCGCGCTGCTTGTGAATCAGGAAGCGACGCCGGCTGGGGTCGCCCACGGCCATCGTCCAGCCGATCCGCTCCAGCGGGCGCAGCACCCGCTCCAGCGCGGCCTCGAGGGCCTCGGGCTTGGCCTCGAGGTGGATCCGCGCGCCGAGGAGGTCCAGGGGCTCGAGGCTCAGGGCGCCCAACGCCGCGGCCTTGGCTTCGTCGGAGAGGGGGCCCGCCTCGATCAGCGCCCGCGCCTGGCGCAGGGGCCGCGCGCGCGCCAGGAGCCCGCCCAGCGCCGCGGGCTGCAGCCGCGGCGCGGCGCCGCCAGCGACGTGCGTCATGAGGTCCGCCAGCAGGTCGTCGCTGCGGACCCGGAAGGCGACGTTCACGGCCAGGAGGCGGAGGAAGACCTCGACCGCGGGCCCCTCGATCTCGGGCGCCAGGGCCTCGAGCGCGGGCCCGCTCGGGAGGGGGCCGGTCGCGGTCAGGACCTCGTGCGCGACCCCGCGCAGGGCCTCGAGGCCGCCCACGCGGCGCAGCTCGATCAGGTCGTTGTCGAGGTCGACGTCGTCGAAGACCAGCGCGCCGTCGCCGCGCTCGAGGGTCTCGTTGACGAGATCCGTCGTGTCGCGCAGCCAGCGGCGCTTGAAGAAGGTCAGCAGGAAAGGGGCGTTGGGGTGGGCCAGGCTCATGGCCGCTGAGACTAGCCCGTCCGGGGGGGCAAGACGAGCCTCAGGGCCCGCTACTCGGGAGGCGCGTAGAAGGAGAGCCCGCGGGCGTTCTCGTCGATCGTGAGCGTCCCGTGCAGGGGCGGAAAGGCGCGCTGGGCGCAGTCCAGCCGCTCGCACAGGCGGCAGGTCACGCCGACGGGGACGCGCGCCCGCTCGTTCTGCAGGTCCACGGCGTCGGCGTAGACCAGGCGGTCGGCGTGGCGCAGCTCGCAGCCGATCCCGACCGCGTAGAGCGTGGCGGGGGCGTGGTAGCCGCCGTAGCCGCTGCGCACCGTGCTCGCGAGGCAGAAGTAGGTCGTGCCGTCCTCGAACTCGCTGATCTGGGTGCGAATCGTGTTGGGCGTCAGGAAGGCCCGGAACACGTTCCAGCGCGGGCAGCCGCCCGAGTAACGGGCGAAGCGCAGCCCCGAGGCCGAGAAGCGCTTGCTGACGTTGCCGGCGAGATCGACCCGCAGCAGGTGGAAGGGGATCCCCTCGGCCCCGGGCCGGCGCAGGCTGGTCAGGCGGTGCGCGATCTGCTCGAAGCTGGTCCGGAAGCGGTGTCCGAGCGCTTCGATGTCGTAGCGCGCCTCCTCGGCCGCCCGCCGGAAGGGCTCGTAGGGCATCAGGACCGCGGCCGCGAAGTAGTTGGCGAGCGCCATCCGACAGAGCGAGCGGGCGGCGTCGCTGGTCAGCGAGGGGTCCGCCGCCCAGCGATCGAGGTGCTCGGTCTCGTTGATCAGCGCGATCTGGGCCGCGAGCTGGAAGTGGCGGCTGCGCGGGGGGAGGACCTCGGAGAGCGTGATCGCGCGCTGCTCTGGGTCGTAGCGGCGCAGCTCGCGCCCGCCGGGGCGCACCTGGACCGTGATCCGATGCTCCCGCTCGAGGTAGGCCCGCAGCCGGTCGTAGCGGCTGAACTCGGACATGCCGCAGGCCTTGTGCAGCTGCTCGGCGGCGACCTCGAGCTCGGGGAAGTGGTTGCGCTCGCGCTGGAGCAGGTCGCTGACCTCCTCGCTCGGCTGCAGCGGACGCTCGAGCAGGCCTTGGCCCTCGCCCGCGAGCTTGAGGGTCTGGACCTCCTCGCGCAGGGCGCGGAACTCGTGGTAGAGGAGCTGCACCGCGCGAGCCGCGTTGGGAGCGGCCTCGACGAGCTCGCGCACGTCGCCCTGGGTCAGGCCCAGGTCGTCGAAGAGCGCGTCCCCGAAGGCCTCCATCAGCTCGGCCAGGACCCGCGCGTCGGCCTCCTGGGTGAAGTCCTCGAGCTTCACGCCGAGGGCCTCGGTCAGCTTGAGCAGCAGCGGCGCCGTCAGCGAGCGGCGCCCGTTCTCGATCAAGTTCAGGTAGCTGGCAGAGATCTCCATCCGCTCGGCGAGCTTGGCCTGGGTCAGGCCCTCCCGCCGGCGAATCGCGCGCACCTTCCGCCCAAGCTTTTGCTCTTCAGCCACTTGGCTCCCTCCAGCGACGCCAAAACCTTACAAGGTTTACAGCATGACAGATTTACCAGAATCTTGCCAACACCCACAACTCACTTGAATCAAACCACTTCTGGCGGAAGCGTGGATCGCCGCTACTCTTGGTCATGGAAGTAAGGAGAACCATGACCGCAGCGACCACCCCCCTCAGGATCGTGACCGAGCAAGCGCTACCGGGCTTGGCGGACGAGGTCCTGACTCCCGACGCCCTGACCTTCGTGGGCCGCCTGGCGGCCACCTTCGCCGGCCGGATCGAGGATCTGCTCGCCCAGCGCCAGGCCCGCCAAGCGCGGCTCGACCGCGGCGAGGAGCGCCTCGGCCTCCTGAGCGAGACCGCGGCGATAATCCGCGCGGCCGACTGGCGGGTGGCGCCCCTGCCGGCCGATCTCCAGGACCGCCGGGTCGAGATCACGGGGCCCGTCGACCGCAAGATGATCATCAACGCGCTCAACTCGGGCGCGAACGTGTTCATGGCGGACTTCGAGGACTCGACCTGTCCGACCTGGGCCAACGTGATCGCGGGCCACAAGAACCTTCGCGACGCGGTCCGCCGCACGATCCGCTTCGAGGACGCCAAGAAGGGCAAGACCTACCAGCTGGCCGACCAGACGGCGGTGCTCATGGTCCGCCCGCGCGGCCTGCACCTGCCCGAGGCCCACGTCGAGCTGGAGGGTCAGCCGGTCCCCGCGACCCTGTTCGACCTCGGCCTGTTCTTGTTCCACAACGCGCGCGAGCTGGTCGCGCAGGGTAGCGGCCCCTACCTCTACCTGCCCAAGCTGCAGAGCCATCTCGAGGCCCGCCTGCTGAACGAGGTGTTCGTGCTGGCCCAGGACCTCCTCGGGCTGCCGATCGGCACGATCAAGGCCACCGTCCTGCTCGAGACCCTGCCCGCGGCCTTCGAGATGGAGGAGCTGCTCTACGAGCTGCGGGACCACTCGGCGGGGCTCAACTGCGGGCGCTGGGACTACATCTTCAGCGCGATCAAGACGCACCGCCTCGACCCGGACTGGATCGTGCCCGACCGCAGCGTGGTCGGCATGACCCAGCCCTTCATGGCGGCCTACACCCAGCGCGTGGTCGAGGTCTGCCACCGGCGCGGGGCCTTCGCCATGGGCGGCATGGCGGCGCAGATCCCGATCAAGGGCGACCCGGCCCGCAACGAGGCCGCCCTCGAGAAGGTCCGCGGCGACAAGCTGCGCGAGGTGAGCGAGGGCCACGACGGGACCTGGGTCGCCCACCCGGGCCTGGTCGCGCTGGCCCGTGAGGTGTTCGACGCGCACATGCCCGAGCCGAACCAGATCGCGCGGGTCCCCGAGCAGGTCCCGCCCGTCGAGCAGCTCCTCGAGCGCCCCGCGGGCGAGATCACGGTCGCCGGGCTGGAGCTGAACCTGAGGGTCGGGATCCAGTACCTGGCCGCCTGGCTGGACGGCAACGGCTGCGTGCCCCTCTACGACCTGATGGAGGACGCGGCGACCGCCGAGATCTCGCGCGTCCAGGTGTGGCAGTGGCTGCACCACGGCGTGGTCCTCGCCGACGGCCGCCAGGTCACCCGCGAGCTGGTCGAGGCCCTGGCGCACGACGCCATGGGCACGATCCAAGCCGAGGTCGGCGCCGAGCGCTTCGCGGCCGGCCGCTACGACGAGGCCCTCGAGCTCTTCCTCGAGCTGGCGACCGCCCCCGAGTGCGCCGACTTCCTCACCCTCCCCGCCTACGAGCGCCTCCTCGCTCGCGGCCTCTAGCTGTCTGTCACCCCGCTCAGTCGGCGCGCGCTGAATCTTCGGGCCCGTCGGTGAGGGACGTTGCAAGACGCTCCCGAACCAGGCCCGGGCCCGAAAGCGCGCCTCCCTCGCTCTAGCCTCTCTTCGCTCCCCGGAAGGAACCTCCCCATGACCGACATCCTCCGTCCCTACGACGAGCAGACCGTGGCCCGCCTGCGCGGGTCGATCAAGATCGAGTACACCCTGGCCCGCCTCGGCGCCGAGCGGCTGCGCAAGCAGCTGGCCGAGGAGGCGCCCACCCGCGCCTTGGGCGCCCTGACCGGCGGCCAGGCCGTCCAGCAGGTCCGCGCCGGCCTCCAGGCGGTCTATTGCAGCGGCTGGCAGGTCGCGGCCGACGCCAACCAGGCGGGCCACACCTACCCCGACCAGAGCCTCTACCCCGTCGACAGCGTCCCCAAGCTGGTCCGCCGGATCAACAACGCGCTCCTGCGCCAGGACCAGATCGAGAGCGCCGAGGGCGCGATCACGCGCGACTGGATGGCGCCGATCGTGGCCGACGCCGAGGCCGGCTTCGGCGGTCCCCTCAACGCCTACGAGCTGATGCGCCAAATGATCGAGGCCGGCGCCGCCGGCGTGCACTTCGAAGACCAGCTCTCGAGCGAGAAGAAGTGCGGCCACCTCGGCGGCAAGGTGCTCGTCCCGACCAGCCAGTTCGTGCGCACGCTCAGCGCGGCGCGCCTGGCGGCCGACGTCTGCGACGTGCCGACGGTCCTGATCGCCCGCACCGACGCCAACTCGGCCGGCCTGCTCACGAGCGACATCGACGAGCGCGACAAGGCCTTCTGCACGGGCGAGCGCACGCCCGAGGGCTTCTTCCGCGTCCGCAAGGGCCTCGACCAGGCGATCGCGCGCGGCCTGGCCTACGCGCCCTACGCCGACCTGCTCTGGTGCGAGACCAGCACCCCCGACCTCGACGAGGCGCGCCGCTTCGCCGAGGCGATCCGGGCCGAGTTCCCCGGCAAGCAGCTGGCCTACAACTGCAGCCCGAGCTTCAACTGGAAGCGCAACCTGGACGACGCCACGATCGCCAAGTTCCAGGGCGAGCTGGGCGCCATGGGCTACGCCTTCCAGTTCGTGACCTTGGCCGGCTTCCACGCGCTCAACTACGGCATGTTCGAGCTGGCGAGCGGCTACCGCGACGAGCACATGACGGCCTACTCGGCCCTGCAGCAGCAGGAGCTCGCCGCCGAGGCGCGCGGCTTCACCGCCGGTCGTCACCAGCGCGAGGTCGGCACCGGCTACTTCGACGCCCTCCGCCAGGCCCTGACCGAGGGCGAGGCCAGCACGCTGGCCTACGCCGAGTCGACCGAGGCCGAGCAGTTCGAGGACGCCGCGGTCGCCTAGTCGAACCGGTCGCTCGTGCCCGTGCCCGTGCCCGAAGGCCAACGCGAAGGAGCTGTCGCTGCTAGCGACAGCTCCTTCCATTTCGATCTTGAACGGAGAAAACTGGAAAACTCGAAGCAGGCAGCTCCGCTGAGTCGTCGCCGCGCTTTCGCGTTTCGGAGATAACCGCCAAGGACGCCAAGAACGCCAAGGAATGCCGAATCTTGGCGTCCTTGGCGTCCTTGGCGGTT
>MDTG01315698.1_pt1 | contig 15761 bp, 8 predicted proteins | sample 811421 | NCBI WGS metagenome assembly MDTG01 (sample SAMN05326645, study PRJNA326480) | marine metagenome | isolation source: seawater | place: Pacific Ocean: South East | collected 2011 | reverse complement strand
TGGAAACACCGCCCAGCACCTTCGAGCGCTGATCGGTTTTTAGATTCCAGTGATCAAAGAGACGGACTGAGGCCTCAGCCATAGCACGAGCCTCATCAAGAGGGATCATTCCATGATCTTCTGTGATCGGCGTCTTAGCTTCAGATGCGTTTCTGACGAGTTCTAACTGCATGGTCGGTCTCCCTGAATGGATCAATAGCATACCAATGATCCAAATGGAACACAATCGAGAAATCGAACCGAAAGAAACGATCACCCTCGGCGCATTTTTGCCAGGATGGGATCTTTCTCGGTGATCGCATCCAAGGCGTCATAGAGGTTACAATGATGCTCATAGAGGGCCAGCAGCTCGGCCCGATCAATTGATCGCAAGCCGATTGACGCCGTCTCTCTGACGAGCTCATCCAGCCCTTGCAACCATGCGAGAAAGCCTTCATCGCCTTGAGCCATTTCAACCAGCGGTGAGGGGAGATCTTTGTTGTTGTCTGGTGATAATGTCGGGTCGGACATTCTTTCCTCCTGTGTCTGACAGGAGGTCCCAACCCTTTTGCTTTCAGCCAGCCGGCGATTGAGGCTGATGAAACTAGGTCTTTGTTCACACGAACAAGCGCTTTAAGTTCGCCTCAAAAGAAGCGCTGGCATTTCATGAATCCAACCACATTCCGTTTTCAGGGCGAGAGCTATTGTCTGAAGCACTTCCAGCCCTTCACGCTTGCAGTGAAAGAGCACAAGGCGGCCGACCGGGAATACCGGACGGAGATCCGGTTTGTGACAAGCCACTGCTACACGCGTGAGCGATTGGCTCGCGACAGGCCGGACATTCATGTGAATGCTTTTGGAGAAGAGCGCTCATTTTGCGTTGATCGCTATGAACGCTCCAAGAATATCCGCGAGGTGTTTGCCTGGGCGTCGGCCGGGAAGGCTTATTTCGCCGATGAATGGCGAGACAAAGGGCGCCGCTTCCTGATTGTGAAGGGAGAACCCGGGTTGGATCCGTTGCTCATACCGTTTGATGCGGAAAGAGCTCGAAAGAAAGGCGTGGACGTGATCCTGAACGTCATCAGCGCCTATCCGGCTGAACGTCAGAATCAGCTCGTCGACAAAATTCAATTTGGAAAAATGATAGCGAAGACCGCGAAAGGTGAAGAGATCTCTAGGGCCCGCCCTGGCGGTCGCCGAGGACCAGGCGGCCGGCGACGATAGAAACTGAAAAGGGCTCCCGCAGGAGCCCTTTCGTGACCTTAAAGGCCAGTGCGACTACCAGTTACCGCCGCGCACCGCGGGCACCCTTTCGGGCTGGCGTACCGTCTTTCATCGCTCTCGGTACATGAGTGATTTAAAATCACCTTCCTTGTGAATCAATTAAATTCGACAGAAAGGGATAGAATCTATCACTCACAAGCCTTCCTGATTAGGAACGCACGATCGAGCGGTGTGTTCCCCTTAGAAAATTAGAACGCTATTAGAAGATTTACGCGGCCCAAAAGGGCATCGGAGTCAATTAGATAGGGATCAGGTGTGTGAGCAACCACCTATCTGAACGTATGCATTGACCGGTTAATTTTTGAGCAAAGACCGATTTTGAATGAGCATGGACCGTGAATCACCCTGAGTGTGATCAAAGATCTATCGTATGTGTGAGCCAGGACCGATGCTCTGTGAGCAAAAACCTAAGGCGCAGGCTTTTAAGTGAGGGATGACCTACCACCTGTGAGCACTGACCTAGGTGCAGGCCTTCGATTGCGTGAGCAAACACCGATGAGCTATTCCAGTGTCGGTCAATGCTCACAGAATCCAGATGGTCGCGGAACGTTCCGTAGACAGGATCGGTCTTTTCTCACATAGCCTGCGAAGCCTAGGAGGATGCTCACATAAAAGCGCATGACCTAGGTGTTCTCTCACACTCGAGCGGCTAGAAGAGGAGGGGCCTAGGTCTTTCCTCACACATGCCGAAGGTGGCGAGGCACGACGCGGTTAGGGCCTTTGACGGCCTTCATCTCTACCATGATCCGAGACGGTGGCGTACGAGGCCTGTGAGGCGCGACCTCAATGTCATAGCCCAGTATCCCGCCTTCTTCATGGACTGCTTTGATGGCGTATTTGATGTCCAGCGTGCGACCGCGGCCGCCATTCAGCCGTTGATGGAACAATTCGAGGTTCATCCGAACGGGAATGGTCTGGTGACCAACGAAGCGGCGGCACAATTCATAAATCCGCATCTTCACGCCGGACGTGAGCTTGAAATAGCCAGGGTGTACACTGAGCGTTTTTGAGGTGGCGGTCATCATTTCGAAGAGCCACTCTGACAACACGAGAGAAATGCCACCATTCATCTCTCCACGCGCCGTGACTTTTCTCTTAAAACTGTAGGAATCAATCCAACCGACACCGCTAAGAGCGCTTATTTCGCCGGCAGTTCGATCGGTTTCAATCGTAGTCCCCTTCAAACGCCGCAAGCTGTCCTTCAGGCGCTCATAGTCCTGCTTTCCAGGGCTCTTACCGATGGCTTTGAAATAGTCGTAGGGCGTGAAGTTCACCTGGCGCGAGGGCGTCAGACCGTCATTGATGGCTTGGATGATAAGGGTATGGATATAGACAAGCAGACGCTTATCGAAAATCGTGGCGACACCATCCTGATTGCCTTTCAGGCGGACATAAGCCGTATCTCGTTCCGTTGCGATCTTGGTCTCCATCGAGAAGACCGCTGGGCCTTTTTCAGATGCGAAAAAAGGCAGAGACATGAAATCGAGGGAATCGCGGAGAGACTGCTGGCCGTTATAAACGGGCAGGAAAAAGTCCGGCTGTATGCTGCTCTCCGACATGCGCGTTCCGCTTAGGCCTGTTCCTGTGTGTGCCTAGAGGACATACAAACCGTTAACCACGAGTAAATGCGTGCCCGGCACGGTGACATATCAGTAAGATAGATTAACTGACGACTCTATCGCGGCACCTAGAATAGTGCTGCGATTCCTATGAACCTGACATATCAAATGTGACCATTTGACTTCAGAGAGTAGGGCGCTTCATACCCAACAATAAGGTGGCCGTGGAGAATCATGCTGAACTGTCGAACACATCTGGCTCGAGCCGGATTTGCAGATTTGTAAGTAGGACGGAGTCCATCCCGTCGCCAGCCAGCGTTTGCAAGTAGTCGAGCAGGTCGTCCTGCCGCGGTTGACCGAAAGCCAGACGATAGACCGTAAGGCTGCGTTTGAGCCAGGCGAGTCGCGTTACTTCCCGACTGAACGGCAGCATCGGCACACGCCGTTCGACGCGTACGGAACCTTCGTAGATCCAATAGGGAATGAGATCGGTATCGACCGTCGCTTCGGATCGAGCACGCTCGAACATCAGCTTCCACGGATCGTCCGGCACCTGCCCACAGCCACTGACTACACTGGCCTGGCGTTCCGCCAGATTGAGCCGCACGGCGTGGCCCTTGAAGCGGTGGACGCGGCCTTCACGCTGTTCGAGGTCCACCGGATTACCGGGTAGGTTCCAATGATAGACGCGATAGCAATAGGGATGGAAATCCAGTCCCTCCTGACCGACGGACGTGGTGGCGAGAACGAATGGCCGGAACGGCGAGTTGAACGCATCGCGCACGCCTCCGAGCCGTGCGACGGCGCCGTCTTCGTCCTTGTAGTCGGCGAGCCGCATCGCGAAGCGCCCGCGCATCTGGAATTTGCTGATGGAGAGGGTCTCGCCATCGAGATGCACGTCGTCGACGTCGATCTGCGACGGGCGGATAGCTAGAGCCTGGGCCATGGCGCGGGCGACCCCCATTGCGCGCTCTTCGGCCGGGCGCGCGCCAAGGCCCTCGGCATCGACAAGGTAGTGGGCGTATTCATCGAGGACGGCCTGGAGATTGTGTTCGGAGCAATAGACCAGCACGCGACGCCAGTAGTGATCGTCGGTATCCCGCCGCAGCAAGGCGACCGCATCATGCTGGTTGAACAGCGCCCGGAACGACCAGGCGACTTCAGCGGCGGCGCTGAGCAAACGCGGGTCGTCCCACGACAGCTCCGGTGCGATCCGCTTGAGGGCGCGAAGCGCGCAGACGGCTGGGCTGCCGAGCGCTACGTCAACCAGCAGATCCAAGAGATCGGCGGACGAAGCGTCGATGTTGCGTGCCTTCACCGCTGCCGCCAGTTCGGCGACATGATCCTGAAAGGCGTCTTCGCTAGCCAAAGCGCGCATGCCGTGGGGCGCCTCCAGCCAAGCGCGGGATCGCGCGCCCAGCAGGTCATCGAACACGGCGGGAGCGGCCCACTCGGCGCTGTGGGCGTCCGGCTGCGACATCGCCCCTTTGCTCAGAGCCTCAAGGGCGGGCTTGAGGCGATCGATTATGGCGGCGTGCATATCCTCCTGCGACAAGACAGTCTCGGTTTCACTGAAGACCGCGAGCGGATCGGCCAACTCGGCCAGAGCCGGCGATGGATAGATCAGCAGCAGCGCGCGCAGACCCGCGAGCCGGCCATGATCCTGCCGGAACTGCAAGGGGCGCAGGCGATGCTGCTCGAAATAGCGCCGTCCGGATTCGCCGACGCCCATGCGCCGTTCGGCTTCGTAGGACAGCAGGGCTGCGATCGCATCGGGCACCATGGACCAGGACGAAAATATCAGCGCCTTGGTCAGCGGCGCCCCGGCTCGCGCCTCGCCGTAATAGGGCATGGCGGCGGGTATCCAGAGGTTCTGTTCCAGATGCTGGCCGAAGATGTCGTCCATGATCGCGCGCATGCGACCGTTAGCCGGGTCCAGCGGCGCATAGGTGTCGATGGCGTCGTAATCGAGCATGGCCGGTCGAGCCGCCTGGATTGCGGTGCGGAGCACGGCCGAAGGCGCGTCGACCTGGTCTTCCAGCAGCCGCTTCAGGCTGTAGTGGCGCATGAAATTGAGCAGATAGGGCGAAGACTTCCAGTATTCGATGATTTCCGGCGCATCGAGCGTGCGCGCCACCTGAGAAACGGCGGATGCCTGCGCGAGGTCGGCGGGCGCGATCGAGACCGTGATGGGAGGCTCGCTCATCATGGAGTCGCGCTCGACCGTGGATGCGACCCGCTCTGTTCGGGCGATCACACGGCGCAGGCGCCGTTCGATGGTCTGGCGGGTCTCGACCGCTGAGGCATGTGACTGTGGCAGGGCATGCAAGAGGCCGCGGAAGGCGCGCATTTCACGCGCCAGCGTGGCTGCCACCTCCGGCCCCTTTTCCCGGCCGTAGAGGAAACTGAGGGTCTCAAGGAAGTCCTGATAGTGGTCGCCTTCGTCGGGCTCGTCGCCGGCGAGCGTGAGCATCCGGTAGGGTGTGGCGGAGAGCAGCAAGGTGCGGGCGGCGTGCCCGTCGCCTCCCGAGTAGTCGAACAGTTCGCGCGCGAGGATCGCCGCGTCGCTGTCGCCATGCAGCAGATCCCGGAACCGCTGGAACTCGTCCATGATGATGAGGTCGGGTTGCAGCGCATCCACGCAGGCGTGGGACAGCTTGGCGCGGAGCCGGGCGACCAGGCTGTTGCGAGGCTGTGTCATTTCTGCGGGATAGGTGTCCCGGCGGCGCGGGAAGAGTTCGCAAATCCGTTCGAGTTCCTCGAAGAGGTCGCGATCCGCCTGCACGTCGCGGCGGAAACGCTCGATGATGCGCTTGTTGACGCCTTCGAGGGTGAGGTTGTCCACAGCGCGGTTCCAACCCTCGACGCCGGCCGTGACCTGCAACAGGTTGTGCAGGCCGCGCGGTCGCGTAACGAGGTCGCGCAGGAGATGGAACAGCAAGGCGCGTTCCTGCGTCACGCCCGTCGCGGAGCGCAGATCGAAGGTTGTGCCTGGCGTCAGGCTGATGAAGTTCACCCTGTTGGCGTCGAGGCCCGCCTGGTCACGCAGTTGCAGGGGAACGAGCGTCATGCGGGTCGGCAGGGCCAGCTCGCGTCGCCCGAGGACGTTCAGCCGGTTGAGGTTCTGGGCGGCGATCGCCTGGTTCGAGCAGATGTAGAGGATGTCGATCCGCTTGGTGCTGTCCCACAGGTGTTCGATCATGCGGGCGGTGACTCCGCGCGCCACCATCGTCTTCCCGAGGCCGACTTCGTCGGCGACCAGGAACTGGCGGACAGGATCGTCCTGGCCGTAGAGCCGATCGAAGACGTAGTCGACGGTGCGCCGCTGAAAGACCTTGAGGGGAGCGAGCGCCGCGTCGGCGCGAAACCGTTCATTCGGCATGCGCAGCATCCTGCGTGGCGAGCGCAATTCGGAATGTATTCCAGAGTGCGCGGAACTCGGCCGGAATCGGATCGGTATCGTCACCGTCGCCGGTTTCCAGGCGCGCGATCAGCCGTTCGATGGCGCGAAGCTGGTCTCCGCCCCGGCAGAAGGCCCGAACCATCTCCTCGAGGATGGGCGCGTCGTCGCTTGCCGCGCGCCAAGCGCCCTGACCTGACCCGTCCTGCGCCGCGAGGGCGGCGACGAAGGGATCGCCTAATTCGGAGAGGAGCAGGCGGAGATAGCGGAAGAAGGCGTCCTTGCTGTCGATCACCCAGCGTAGGATGGCGGCGTGGCGCTCTGCGGGCAGCCCCTCCATCATGAGCCCGGTGCTGAACAGGATCGAGACGTCTTCCGTCTCGTCCGTCAGGTGACAGGCGAGGAACCGGGTAAGGTCGACCAAGGGCATTGCGCCAAGGTCGGCGGGCTGTCCCTGTCGGAGCGGCTCCAGCACATCGCGCGCATGTCCTTCGCCCCGCGTGATCGGCCAAACTCGCAGCGCACCGAGCCCGGTAAGGGGCAGCGGTTCGGAGGGGATCAGCCAGACCCGCCTGACCGGCGCGCTATCGGCGGCGTGCTCGCCGCGCTCGCAACGGAGCGTGAGGCCGCTGCGGCAAATCTCGCGCCGGGCCTGATCCAAACGAGCCTCGGCGGCTCGTTGCGCGGCATCGGCGGCTCCCGTCTCGTCGCGGACGAACGGCCGCGTCAGCCGGCCAAACCCCTTGTCGCCGAGGATTTCCTCGACGCTGCCGACCCGCGATCGCTTCCCGATCAGGGTGGTGAAGATCTCGACATTGCTGCCGGTCAGCAGCGCCGGCCGCGTGGCGTTTCCCGAGCCGACCGTGATCGCGGTGTCCCAGCCGCGTTCGGCGATGAACGCCTTGGCATGGAGCCCTTGCAGGGCCGCTGCGTCCTCCTCCTCGCCATCTTCCGTGGCCGCCATTTCGTCGAGCACGGCCACGCGGGCAAAGCCATCGAGCGTGGTGCCGGGCACCTGGGCGAGTTCGTCGGATCGCCCGATGAAGATGGGCTTTTCGGCGCTGGCCAGACCGGCGAGCATCGACAAGGTTTGATCGTCGCAGAAGGGCGAGACGACGCCCAGCCGAACGCAGGGTTCCGGGCGCCATGGCTTTCCACCGAGTCCGTTGACGGCGAAGGAGACGCTCTGGAACGGTTCGGGCAGGCTCCATTCGGCGCGGCGCATGTCTTCGGACAGGTCATCAACAAGCGTCTTCGTTCCGTCGGGAACGCCCACGGTCGCGAGGTCGGGGAGCTGGCGAAGGAAGTCGGCGACCGGGCGATTGACCGCTTTGGGCTGCCTGGTGATCACGCCGTCGAGGGTGGCGGCAATGTCCCACGAGCGGTCGCGCGTCAGGTTTCGGGAGAGAACGAGCAGACGCAGGCGGGCGGGGTCTTCGGGCCGCAACGGCGTGAAGCGAAGCGCCCACATCTTGGGGTGGAAGGCCCCGCCTTGAGGGGCGGCAACCTCGACGATGATGCGTTCGAGCAGCGAGCAAAGTCGGGAATGCGGCCGGGCGCTCGCCTGGATATGGCCGGCGTCGGTGAAGACGACGAGGCGACCGGCGATGCGCTCGGCGCCTTCCAGCAGCGCCAGAGGATGAGAGAGAGTGTCGTCGCGGTTCTCGGCGGCGAAGAGCGCCAGACTGACCGGCACGGCGAGCGCCGTCTCGAAGTCGAGCGAGAAGGTCGTGGCGACCGCCGCGTCGAAGACATAGCCCGCTGGCGGCTGAAGATTGGCGCCGTAGAGCGTTCGCTGTTCGGGATCGAGGCTGCGCCTATTCAGCATGGGCGAGATCCCGCAGGTGGGATTTGGCCTGCGCCCAACGGAAGCTGAGGCGGTCGGCGCCCGATGCGCCAGTCCAGCGGTCGCGGACAGCGTGATTGGCGTAGCGAGACTGGCTGGTCTTAAGCCGGCGTTCGCGCTCCTCGACGAGCCGCCGCGCCGCGGGCGCCGAGATTACCTGCTCCGTCCCGGCCAGAACCAGATCGCACCACTCGCTCACGAACCGCTTGGCGGCCGGCCGGACGGCGTGCGCCGGGTGCTCCACGACATTCCAGAAATCATCGAGCGACCACGCGCGGACGGCGCCGGTATCGAGTTCGTCGCTCCAGGCTTCAAGCCGAGCGCGATAGTCCTCGATCCAGTCGTCGCGCTGGCGCAGCTCGCTGAGCGCGAGATTATAGAGCAGCGCGGCGCCGTGCATCACATGGGAGAAGATTTCCCCATGCTGGACGAGGCGGCGCGCTGCGGATGGAAACGCCGACAGATGGGGGTGCGTCCAGATGTAGTCGCAGTCCGCGTCGATGCCTTCGCGCGCCAGCATCGTGAGCAGTGCGGTGGGCTGGCTGGCGATCAGGCGGTCGATGAGGAATTGCGCCTCGTCGGTGGTCAGGCGGAAGACGGCGTGCTCAAGCAGGTCGCCGGGCATCTGGGGCAAGGCCGGATTCCAGACGGCGGGCGTCTGGGCGCCGGCCAGAGCGTCTTCGCCGCTGGATGCGCCGCGCGACCGGCCACGGCCCCGCAAGGCGACGAACAGACTGTCGAGCGAGCCCGGAAAGACCCGGATGCCCCACGCGCCCAGGCCAGCCCAATAGACGGAACTCGGCAACCGCTGGAGCCGTGGTCCTGCATCCCGGCCGATGATGCCGTTGGACTCACCGCCGGCTTTCAGGGCGTCGGCAAGCCGGATTTCGGTGTCGCGCGCCTCGGTGCGGAGCTGCACTTCGGGGACTTCGCGCTTTTCCAGCGCCCGATAGAGCCAGGGAATGAACAGCATGTATCGCAGGCGCGTCTGGATCGTGCTCGTGCCCGGAAAGAGATGATCGGCGATGGAATCCCGGATCGCCCCCAGCCCCAGCTCGTCGCGGGTCTCGCGCTCCTGAAAGAGCGCCATGATGCGCTGCGCGCGCTGCCGCTCTGCTTCATCGAAATCGATCCAGGCAAGAGACGACATGGGCTCAGGCCGCCTCGCTCTCAGTCGGCTTGGTCGGTAGGACGGGAATGACGGCGCCGGAGGTCATCAGCACGATCAGTCCGCGCTCGGCGCCTGTCATGTCGAGATAGGCCCGCACCTGTGCGCTATAGTGATCGAGCGTTCCCGGCGCCGGCGTCACATCGCTTTTCCAGTCCACGACGACTGCCGGACGGCCCTCTGCCGTCAGGGTCAGGGCATCGGCGATCCCGGCCGTTGCGGTTTCCACGCCGTCGGCCGCCTGTGCGGAATAGACGGGAAATTCGGCCAGAAGACCCGGCCGTAGGGCCGCGATGTCAGGCAGAGCCAGGGTCCGGGCCACACAGGCCGCCAGTTCCTGCGCCGACAGCCCCGTGGCCGGGTCGGCGACCGGAGACTGGCCGAGGGCTCGGATGAGGTGGCCAGCCCGTTCAGTCAGGGCGGCTTCCGCTTCGAGGATTTCTCCGGTCAGCACCTCTTCCATAAGCTTGTGGAGGATCAGCCCGCGCTCGCGGCCCCCCTGAATGAGGACGGCTGCTTCCAGCTCGGGGGGCTGATCGTCGGCCGATCCCGTCCAGAGTGCGGCTTCTTCTTCCCGCAGCACGGTCCCGGCGGCGTTTTCGTCACGGCTGGGCGCGAGCCAGGTCAACCGCGTCTGCGCGGCCGCGATGGCTTCGGCTTCTGCGGCGAAGCTCGCGCGCGTCTGGGTGTTGCCCGCGCCCGCACCTGCGGCCGCGAGACCGGCAGGCAAGTGAGAGACGTCCAGGCCGGGAAGGTCGGCGAGCGACAGATCGATGAGACCGATCCAGGCCGATTTCGACGGCGTGGCGTCGAGCCGGGGCAAGATGAGGAGTTCGCGGGCGCGGGTGGCCGCGACATACCAGAGCCGGATGCGTTCGCGGTCCAGCTCCTCCTTTTCCGCCTGGCGCGCGGTTTCGTAGCCCTCGGGGAAGACGCCCAGGACCGGGCAATAGAAGGTCTCAGTCTGGCGGTCGATCACGGCGCTGTCGGGCGCCATGACGCCGGTCATGGTGTTGACCGGAATGACGATCGGCCATTCCAGCCCCTTGGCCGCGTGCATGGTGAAGAGCGCGACCGCTTCCTCCTGGGCGTCGGGCCGTCCCTCGACGGCGCGGGCCTCGTCGGACCAGGCCGCTGTCATCGCTTCGGCGAAGGCGCGCAAGCCGCGCACGGCGTAGCCGGTCGACAGGCTGAGATAGAGATCGACATTGGCGAGCGCGCGCTCGGCCTGGCCGCGATGGCGCTCTAGGAGGAGCGGACGGACGCGCAACACGTCCACGGCCTGCGAGAGCAGCTCGTGCGGGGTCGTGCTGTTGCCGCGCCGGGAGAGCGATTGCAGCCGCTCGATGACGTCGCGCGCGAGCGGGTGCGCGATGACGGCGGGATCGATGCTGAGATCCAGGCGCGGAATCCGATCCGGCTGTTCCTCCGAGCGGGGAAGTCCCCAGATGATGTCCAGCAGGTCTTCTTCGGTGAGTCCGACCAGAGGCCCGCGCAGCAGCGCGCCGAGCGCCAGCGTGTCGCGGCGGTCGGCCAGAACGCGGGTCAGCGCGATCAGATCCTGCACCTCCTGGCGGCGGAACAGCCCCTTGCCGGCTTGGGTCGCCACGGGGATGCCGCGGCGTTCCAGGGCTTCCTCATAGCGCCACAGCTCCGCGCCGGTTGGCGCCAGCAAGGCGATGTCGCCCGGCTGGCAGGGACGCTCGGCGCCGCTGCGACGGTCGATGATGGGGTGACTTACGATCAGCCGGGCGCACAGCTCGGCGATGGCGTCGGCTTCGGCATCGCGCTGCTGTTCGGCGCTGGCCTTGCCGTTTTCGTCGGCCACGGCGATGTCGAGAGCCGCCACGCACAGGCCGCCCCGATCGTCATGGAACGGGTCGAGAGCGGTGAAGCCCGGCTGGCCATCGGCCGAGAGCACGGCCTCGAAGCGCTCGTTGACGAAGGTGAGGATCGAGGCGCAGGAGCGGAAGTTGGTGGAGATCGACAGAAGGCTGCCGGGGTCCTGGGCGCGTAAGGCGTCGCGCGCCTGCACATAGGCGCCGACGTCGGCGCCCCGGAAGCGATAGATCGCCTGCTTCGGGTCGCCGACCAGGAAGAGTGCGCCCGGCCGGATTTGGAACCGGGTCCAGTCGTCATCGCCATTGATCGGCTCACCACACAGCCGCCAGAAGATTTCGGTTTGCAGGGGATCAGTGTCCTGAAACTCGTCGACGAGGACGTGGGCGAAACGCTGCCCGAGCGCACGGCGGACGTCATCGTGGTCGCGCAGCAAGTCGCGCGCGGCGAAAATCAGATCGTCGAAATCGAGCTGGGCGCTGGCGCGCTTGTGGTCGCGATAGCGTTGCAGGATCGGACGCGCTTCGTCGATCAGCGCGGCCAGGGCATGGCCGGCGACGGCCTGCGCCAACGCGACCCAAGCGTCGCAACAGGCGGTGTAGTGGGTCTCGGCGGCGTCGTTCAGCCGGTCGCCATCGGCCTTGGAGAGACCGGCCTGTTTGGCCGTGGCGGCCCATTTGCCCTTCTTGCGGTAGGAGGCGAAGGTGCCGGTCTTGGTGCAAAGACCCGCGTGGGGCCGCGCGGTCAGGACCCGAACGAGGCCCGCGGGCGTCGCGGGATCGGGACCGTTCGCCACGGCGGTCGCCATTTCGACCAGCCGATCGACGATCGTCACCGTTTCCGGCTCGGCCGCCGCCATGCCATCCATGAAGTTCGCGAAATCCGCCGTGGCCTGCCGGAACGCCGTAAGGTGGCCGCCAAGTGGAGACACGGGTGGGGCCGTGAGCGTGGGGCGACGGCGCATATTCTCGGCGATCTTATGGATGAGCGCCACCGTCTCGCCGGGGCTGTGCAGCACCAGCTCGGCCAGGATACCGTCCTGACCGCCGGACAGGCGTTCGCGCAGCCAGCCATCGACAATCTCAAGGAAGGTGAGGTCGGCCTGGTTGCGATCCATGACGCCAGCGCCGGGATCCATGTCGGCCTCCGCCGGATAGGGCTTGATTAGGCGCTGGCAGAAGCCGTGGATGGTCGAGCAGGTGATTTCGTCGATCTCGGCGCTGGCGGCGGCGAGATTGTCGCGATGGGTCTGGGACAGCCCATCGGGCAACGCCGCGCGCAGCTCGGTCGGGATCGTGCAGGCCGAGAGATCGGCAACGAACTCGCGGACACGCGACAGCAACTCGCTCGCGGCGAGTTCGGTGAAGGTGACGGCGGCGATGGAGCGCGGCGCAACGCCTTCGGCCAGCATGGCAGCGATGCGGCCGGCCATGACGGCGGTCTTGCCTGAGCCTGCGCCGGCCTCGACCAGGATCGAGCGATCATGGAGGCTGATCGCATCGCGGCGCGCGCCGTCGTCCTTCAGCACCTTGGACACGCTGCTCATCATTCCGCCTCCCAGACCTGAGCGACTTCGCCAAGCCGCTCCGTGGCGGCCGGCATTTTGCGTTTGCAATAGGTGGCGCTGGCGTTGGCCGGCAGGGCGAAGGCGAGGTCGTCATAGTCGCCGCCGGTATCCGGGCCAGGCAGGGCCGCGCCTCCGGCAAGACTCGACCGTGCCGCGCGCAGATAGCCCGTGATCTCCTCGAGCACGGCCTCGGGATCGTCGAGCTGGAGATCGACGGGCTCGCACGGGTAGAGCAGCGAGGCGCTGATGGCGACATCGTCGCCGAGGAGAGCCTTCACCGCGAAGGCATAGAGACTGCGCTGAAGCTCTCGCCCGCCATTGAGGCGGATGTCGCCGAGCGGCGGCCGTCCGGTCTTATAGTCCCGCACGAGGGCGCGCTTGCCGTCGCCCGAGATGTCGAGCCGGTCGATATAGCCGGCGATGTTGAAGCCCGTGCCGGGAATCGCGACCGACGCGCTCGCATCCCAGGGCGTTCCCGCGTCGGATTTCGGCTCCAAGCCGCCGAAGGGCACCTCTCCGTAGGAGCGTGCGCCCGGCAGGACATCATCACCATAGGACAAGGCGCGGCCCGCCATCACGCGGGCGTCGTTGAGCGTGCGGCTCCAGATGACGGCCAGTGGAACCGGACGCTCGCTTTCCCAATCGGCGGCGACGGCTTGCGTGGCCCGCGCCACCGCGGCTCCGATGGTCTCGACGTCGGCGGAGGCAAGACCGTCTCCGGTTTCGAGGTCGCGCAAGGCGCGGTCGAGAACCAAGTGAACGAGATCGCCGATCCCGAGCGCGTCGAGCACGAGCGGTTCGGCGCTGCTCTGCGGTTCACGCCATCCGAACGCATAGACCCACACGAAACTCAGCGGATTGCGCAGCAGGCGGCGCAGCGAGCTGGCCGACTGAGTGCGGCCGAGGATAGCGAGAACGAGCGGATGATCCGCCCGCACGAGCCCGTCATGGGGAGTAATCTCGGCCTGACGCCAGTTGCGCCAGCAGCCCTGCGCACCGACCGCTTGCGGATCGGCTGCGAACTCTTGGGGCCGGGCCATGAGGCGGTCTGTTTCGCTAAAGGCGTGCGCCGGCGTCGCGTTGCGGCGCAGATAGGTTTCGTCGCCACGCCCGGCGAGCAGAGGGCTGCGACCCAGGAGACGCCCGTCGCTGTCGCGCCGGGCGCGCGACAGAACTACGGTGTCGGCCGTCGTGGCGAGGATCGTCTCGAAATCGCGGCGGTCGGCGAGGTTGACCGGCAGCGGGTCGAGCATCGGGGTCGGGATGATATGGTCCGGGATCAGCCGGTCTTCGGCGATCCCGCGCGGCCAGCGCGAGGAGTTAAGCCCGAGGAGCCGCACGAAGCGGCGGGGCGCCGCCGCGAGCGCGCTGGCCGGCATCCAGACGACGGAGACGCACGCTTCCAACCCATCATCCTGCTTCAGGGTTTCCAGCGTGGCGTCGGTCGAGGCGGCGGGGCCGGCGAGCAGAGCCTTGCGCCAGATCGCGAGCGCGCGGCCCTTGAGGAAGGCTTCTCCGATCTCGCTGGCGGCCTCCGATCCTTTCACAAGGGTCTCGACCGCCGTGCGCAGCGCCGGAACATGGTCGGCGCCGTCGGGCCAGTCTTCCGGTGTCAGCCGGGCCAGCAGGCGGTTCCAGGCGCTCGGCGCCGAGAGCGGCGCATCGGTCGGCAGCACCCGCAGCCAGCCTTCGGGCAGGGTCTCGAAAGGCCCGCTGTCCCGGCAGAGCGCCGCTAGGCGGCGCAGCCGCGACTGCGACAGGCCGCGAACCACGATGTCGGCCAGCGCCGCAGCCGCCTGGCCCTCGCGGGTGGCGACGGTGCGGATGCCATGGACGAAGTGAAGGTCGATGTTGGCGTCGGCGCGCAGGGCCATGAAATGATCGTCATAGTCTGCGGGCGAGGCAGTCGCGATGGCGATCTCCGAAGCCGGGACGCCCGAGGCGAGCAGGCTGCGCGCCCAACGCATCGCCTCAATGGCCTCATGATAGGCCGTCGCCGCGCTGGCGACGCTGATTCTCGGCGCATGCGCAGGTGCGCGCACAACCGTAACGCCGGTCCCGTCCAGCCATGCAGGAACGCTCCTCGGACCGGCTACCCACCGCACGGGAATATGTGCGGTGAGGGCCTGGAGCAGTGGCCGCCAGCAGGGCGAGAGTTCGGTAAGGCCCGCGATCTCCACTGGACCGAGCACCGTCTGCACATGACCGATTCGGGCGATAGCAGCGGCCACTATGTCGATAGGCCGCATCATACCTAGCGGAAGATGGTCGAGGACGGTCCCCTCCAGCTGTGCGATAGCGGCGAGACGCGGATGATCGGCGGCGCGTGCGGCAAGATCGATGCCCGCGACCCAGGCTTTGCGGAGCGTGTCGGCCGCCGCGTCGATCATGCCGGGAAGAGCCTTGATGTTTTCCAACTCGCCCATCTGCGTTGTGTGAAGGACTGCCTGGATGGTTGCCCGCAGGCTCTCGTCATCGATGGGACGGGCGAAGCCGCCCGCCAGACGGACGGCCGCCTGCTCAAAAGACATGATCTGTAGGCCGTGACGACCGTCACGGCCCGCCATCAGGCGGCTCTCTCGCATGGCGAGGCGACCGTGAATGAGCAAGGTGGAACGGTATGCGATGGTCATAGCCGCTCTTCTTTCGACTCTGCTTTCAGTTGATAAGAGGCGCGTACAGGATCAACAGAGCCTTCTTCTTGGCGAGCCCGCGAATGGTTAGCTGGCTGTTAGATCGTGAGTTGGCAGGGGCTATGTGTTCGGCCGAAAGAATAAGGTCGAGCTTTTCCGTGTCTAGACCATGGGAAGCATTTAAAGGTACTGTCAGCGAACTATCGAACGATCAGCAAATTGGTGCAACGCAGATTACTTCCAAGCAGTTTCTCGAGATTATCTACGCCCGATATGCTCAAGGGCATTGAGGCCGTCCCGTCGTGATGCTCAGCGAGCGCGCTTCAGGTAAGTCGCACTTAAAAATCCAATTCCTCCATTTGTATAAACCGACGATATAAAAGCACTATTTCTCATAATGTATATTATAGTACGGGCCGGTGTAGGGGCAATTTAGCAATGTCCGCTTTGAGCCAGATAGAAATGTCCGCGACTCCGGTCAAGCTC
>MDTG01333428.1_pt1 | contig 15764 bp, 18 predicted proteins | sample 811421 | NCBI WGS metagenome assembly MDTG01 (sample SAMN05326645, study PRJNA326480) | marine metagenome | isolation source: seawater | place: Pacific Ocean: South East | collected 2011 | reverse complement strand
TTTCTAAATGCTAAAATAAGCTTATCAATTTCTTTTTGTTCACTACCCTTCAAAATAAGTTCTAAAATATCATTAAAAAATTTACCAAATATAGGAGGAAAATTAGCTTTTCTAAACTCAAGTCCTTTAATATCAAGTGACTCTTTAGCAATCCCCTCCTGTTTAGTAATCCACTGGGCGTACCTACGAGTAGCTCTAAAATATGCCGAACGGATAACACATTCAGTTTTCATTTCAAGTCTGTGTTCTTGAACATTAAAACAATCCTTAGCTAATCTATCGTAGTCAGCTGTAATAATATCTTGATATTTAAGAGCTACTTGTTCTAATACATCGTCCTTTTCTTCTTCACCCATTTCCTCAAAATTAGGATACAAGTGCTTTAACAAAGGTTCAGCATTAAAGTAATTAGAATCTGTGTCTACATAAGCACAAAAATTATAATCACCTTTATCACAAATCCACCAAGGTGTATCTTCTAAATGTTTCATAAGCAACTAAAATATCTTTCGCCCCTATCACAAAGGATAGTAACTACATTTTGAGCATATCCCTTTTCTATAAGACGTTCTGCTATAAGATAATTAGCAGCAGCTGAAAATCCAACAAAAAGTCCCCATTCTTTAGCTAACCATTTTGCTTTATCTTTTGCTTCTTGGGTTGAAACAGTTACTACCATATCTATATCGTCAAGATCTACTAAAAACTTACTACCATCCCCAATGCCTTGGATACCATGCAAGCCAGGACACCCACCAGACATAACAGGGGATTCAGCAGGTTCAACTGCTACTAATCTACATCCAGGGTGCATTTTTGCTACAAATTTACCGGCACCCATTATTGTGCCCCCTGTTCCTGTTCCTGATACAAAAGCATCGATTTTTTCATCCAGTGGGAAGTCTTTACAAATTTCAAATCCTGTAGTGTACCAATGGGAAGCTATATTTAATTCATTATGGAATTGATTAAAATTAAACCAACTATTATCTTTAGCTAATTTATTTCTTAATAGAATAGCACCATCAAAATCCCCAGCGGGTACCTCTATTAACTCAGCACCAAAGGATTTTAACATAACTTTACGTTCAATACTCATGTTTGAAGGCATTACTATAACACACTTAAACCCCATGTTAGCACAAAACATAGCTAAAGAAATACCCATATTACCTGAGGTAGCCTCAATAATAGTATCTCCTTTTTTTAGATCCCCATTACATAAAGCTTGGTTTAAAATATAAGCTACAGGTCTATCTTTTACAGAACCCCCAGGGTTTGTAAATTCTGCTTTACCCCAAATTGCTCCTTTTTCTAAAGGAAATTTTAAAAGAGGAGTATTTCCTACTGTATCTATTAGCTTCATAAAGATTTTATATAATCCTGTAGCCTATCTTTAGGTTCCCAACCTAATCTTTCGAGGGCATCATTATTTTCTCTTAAAGTTTCCCGATAATTACCTGGTTGGTCGGGGAGGGTAGAATATCCAACTTTAAACTTATCTTTAAACATTTGGTATACCTCATTAATAGAATAATTCATTCCAGTACCTAATTCCCAGGCATCTTCATGTACTTCATTACTAATCCCTACTTTATAAAGACCATCTACAATATCATCTATGTGAGTAAAGTCTCTACGTTGCTCACCATCTCCTACAATAGTAATAGATTCATTATCTCTAACTTGTCTTCTCCAAACACCAATAACAGCTGCCCAGTCTCCATCTACAATTTCATAAGGACCATAAACATTATAAAATCTACAAATTTCAACTTTTAATCCATAAACATTTTTATATAATTTAAATATTTCTTCTCCCATATGTTTAAAACAAGCATAGGGGGATTTAAAGGGATTATGCCATCTAGAGGATGAACCTGCATATACTACTTTAGTATTAGTTTTTTTAGCCCACTCAGCTATTTTTAAACACCCCTTAGTGTTTACTCTAAATGTTTCAGTAGGGTTATCAAATGAAGGTTGAATCCTAGATAAACCTGCTAAATGATATACTATATCATAATCACTACCAAACCATTTAATTTTTTTAACATCATAATTATGATAGGAACATCCCTCTTGGTGGTTTTCTATAGTGCCACTATCATAGTTGTCAATTGAAGTTACTTTATGTCCTTCTTTAAGGAGTCTTTTAATCAAGTTTGTTCCTACAAATCCGGCCCCACCTGTTACTAGTATATTCATAATGAGAATTTAGACATTTCTTGAATTTGAACTTGTAAAGAAGGTACTGGGAGTGGTAGTGAGTATATGGATGAAATGGATCTATCTATACTTTTAGCAGATTTAACTTTATTAATTTTGATTCCTAATTCATAAACATCATTAACGATATTTAGTAATTCATATTTATTTACTGAATTAGAGTGGACATGTTTAATGCCTTGCCAAAAAAGATTTTCGTTAATTATTTCTTGGCAAATTTTAGCAAATTGAAGACATGTTACACCATTCCAAATATGGTCTTCAAATCCATTAATTTCACCTCCTTTATTACTTTTAATCCATTCTATTAAAGATCTACTTTGACCTATTTCTTCCCCAATGATAGAAGTTCTAATTACAGTACAATTTTTAGGTTCACCTAAAGCTTTAGACATACCGTAAACATCACTTACATCATAAGGATCATTTTCACTATAATTTCCTTTTTCTCCAGTATAAACACAATCTGTAGTAGGGTGGATAAGTTTTACCTTATATTGTTCACAAAGATCTGCTAACATTCTAGGAAAAATAGAGTTAACCCTAATGGTAGTTTCTTCTCCTCTATCTTCTACTACAGGTTTAATAACCCCCATACAATTTATAATAACATCTCCTGGTGTGGTGTTATTTGAAATAAATTTATGGAGATTACCTTTTGTTGTTTCTGAAGCATCAACTTGGTTTCTACCTATATTTACTACTTCAAAATTTTCATTATTTAAGTATGTAGAAACATATCTTCCTAACATACCACTCGAACCAAAAACTAGTACTTTCATTTTATTTAATTTTATCTATAATTTTCTTGCCAAATATCCCACTTATCATATTCTTGTCTAATGTCATCTCCAAGGCTTTCCTCTAAAGTGGTAGTAGAGAAAAACATAATTTTAGTATTTTCTTCTAAAGATTTAAACCCATTATAATTTCCTGGGGGAATCCAAAGTACCTTAGGAGATTTGCTACTTAAAACAAACTTAGAAATTTCCTCAGTTTCCATATTAACTACTCCTATCAAGGCAGATCCATTAGTTACATAAACAAATTTACCTTCCTTTTGATGACCATGCCATGCTCTGATAAATCCTTTTCTATGGTTTTCAACTTGATAAAACCTTTTTACTCCTTCAAAGGTAAAGTCATTTACAAAACTAACTGAGCCTCTATCGTCAACTGCTAGTCCTCCATTTAAAACTTGTGTCATATTAATTCTTTATTTTCTTTTTTATTGTTTAAATAAGCCCCATTATGGTATACTTTATCTTCAGGATCTTGTACTCTACCTTCTGAGAACATATCTATCATTCTTATTACTTCATCTTCTACACTTGTAGAGGGTTGATACTTAAATGTACGAAGGGATTTTGAATTATCCACTTTATAGTTACGAGCATCCTGAAATGAAATTTCAGTGTAATTTACCTTAGTTCCAGGAATTAGTGAGGCTACTCTTTCTCCTAAATCTTTAATTACTACATTTTCTTTAGATAAAACAAAGATACCATCATATTTTTCTTGACATGCCTCTACTATATAACCTGCTATATCTTTTACAGCAATAATAGGTCTCCACTGTTCTCCTCCATTTATAGTAATTTCACCATATTTAAGAGCTTTCATAGTTAAAACATTAACTACTAAATCCATTCTTAATCTACTATAAGTATCTCCTAATCCAAACACTGTACCTAATCTAAATATAGTGCCCCCGGAATTCAAAATGTGCTTTTCAGCTTGAAGTTTAGTAGCAGCATATGATGATAAAGGATTTGTAGGACTATCTTCATTTAATAAACCATCTTGAGCTCCATACACAGAACAGGTAGACATAAATACTAAATGTTTATCTGAGGATACTTTTTTGCAGAAGTTTTTTACTGCTTTGTAATTAATTTCTTCAGTTAATTTATGGTCTACACTACATGCTGGGTCTCCTACTAAAGCAGAAAGGAAAACAATGGTATCATAGTTTTTGGAAACTTTAAGAAGTTTTTTAGTATCCCTTATATCCCCATTAATAAAAGAAATATCCTTTAAGTAACGATTTTCATATAATAAATTATCATACACTGTAACCTCAAACCCTGCTTTTTGTAGGTAATCACAGGTTAATCCACCTATATAACCAGCACCACCACATACTAATATTTTTTCTTTATTCATTTTTATATATTTTAAATTTTAACCAACAGGTATCACATCAGCTTTACATTTACCGAACCACCAAATACACTCAGCAAATGTACTAAGACGGTTACAAACTAATTTATCACATTTAGAGGCTATTAACATAGAAGCCGCTGAATATTCTAATAGGGTAAAGTCTTCGGGATGAGTATACGTTATTACTTTTACATCATAATTTTTTAAATAATTTAAATATTCTGGAAGGACACTATTATCATCGGAAGTTATAAAGATTGTTTTTACTTCTGGGAGGAACTTATCTATAGCATTTTTATATTCTTCAAAGCTATATTTTCTAGGAACTCCATCCTGGATGTTAATACAGTTTGTTGGGTCTGTTGGGTGGCCCCATGTTCTAATTTGTACTGTTAATAAGGGACCTTCAAATTGTGATGTTATTCTTTCAGTTTCAGTTAAAACTTTATCAGTCCATTTAATTTTATCAATTCCATTTTGGATTCTTTTATATACTTTATCACTTATAAGTTTTTTATCAAAAAACCAATCAATAGTATGAGTAGAAAATAAATGAGAAAGACTTTTATCTCTAATATTAGGATGATCCCCCCATACTTTGGTATCATTTACTAAATCAGGTTGTTCAGATTCTTCTTCTTTCAAAATAAGCCACCTTGCCGTAACAAAAGAATGAGTTCCAAATTCATGGGGACCATGGCATATTAAACTATCATCTAAAATTTTAGCATAATCTCCATCAGTATGAAAATTAAATCTAGGAAGAAGATTAGTTTCTGTTATACTTAAAGCAGATATAAAAGCTTTAAGAACATTACCCATTCCAGTTAATATTTCTACAGTAAATTTCATGCAAGTTCATTTATTAAATCAGTCCATTTTTCACGACATCTGTCAAGTGTATATTCTTTTGAGTAATATTCACGGGGAGTAAACTGTTCTTTATTATTAACAACATACCTTATAGTTTCAGGAAAATCTTCATCATTAGCTATCAACCCCCAAGTTTTATCTTCTTTTCTATCTAAATAACACCCCATAGGTCTAGCTACCATTGGTATATTACAAGCTCCTATTTCTATTCCAGCAAAATGTCCTTCTTCATTACCCGAAGTACAGATTGCACATACTGTAGAATTGATTATAAGCCTAACAGTGTTTCTGTCAACTCTATTAAATATACGTACTCGATCCCTACTATGTTCAGGGATAACATCCAAAGAAGTATTATCTTTCATTACTAAACAAAAATTAAAATCGGGCATCGTTTCAATTAAATGTAAAACTCTATGGAACCCTTTTTTTTCATGAGAGGAGTCACCTATAAAAAGAATTGAATTAGGTAAGACATCTGGGTGGGTTTCAGGGATAGGTTTAAAGAAATTAAAATCCGAAGATTGTTCGATTACTCTTACATTTTTAGGATTAATCCTATTTTTATAAAGATTATAAGTTTGTTTAGAAGCAAACACTACACATGTAGAAGAATTTATAACTTCAGTTTGAACTGGGTCATTTTTTGTGTCTTGGATTAGGCAAAAAGTAGGAACATCAATATTAAGCTTACGAAAATAAGTGCCATTTCTAATAATATAGTCGGGTCTTCCGGGAAGGGACTCTATAGTTTGGGCTAGTACATCATATGAAGTATGCCCATTACATTTATCTTCAAGGTTAGGAAACCAGTCAAGCAAATCATGCCAAAATGTTCTTGTATTAGGGATACAAGTTAAACAGTCATTTACTAACCAACCTTTTTTATTTTTTACAGTTGTCATTTTATTTATTATTTTTATTTAACTACATTAAAGTAGGGACTATATGTTTTTACTAAGGGCACAGTTTTGATTAATTCATCTATACCCTCATTTAAATCTATAGTAGTATCAAAACCTAGTTGATTAATTTTTTCATAGCTTACTACATAATTTCTTTTATCAGCATCATGTCCAATGTCAGCATAATTAAAGTATGAATCTGGTACTTTAGAATTAATGAGTTCACAGATTTCTTTTTTAGAATAGTTCATCTTATTTGAACCTACATTATAAGTATTATTTTTCATTTGTTTTTGGTGGTCAATAGCAAACATAAATACTCTTGCTATGTCCTTAACATGAATGAAAGTTCTCATAAAATGAGATTCATATATAACAGCATACCCTTCTGTTAAAGATTTATAAGTTAAATCATTAACTAGTAAATCTAATCTTAGTCGGGGTGAAACTCCAAAAGCAGTAGCAAATCTAAAAGCAGTACTATTTTTACGCTCCATAACTAAAGCTTCGGCTTGGGTTTTAGTTTTGCCATATACCGAAAGTGGATTTAAAGGAGTTTCTTCAGTACATATACCTACTACTTCACCATAATTAGATCCTGTAGATCCAAATAGTAAATATTGTTCTGGTGATAGCGCTTTAATAATATTTTGGGTTCCTGTAACATTTACTTGATAGGATTCCTTTTTTCCTTTTTCTCGGCATATAGGAAAACCTACTAAAGCTGCTAAATGAATTACAACATCATACCCTTTGACAGATTTAGATAAATTACTAAAGTCCCTAACATCTCCCTCAATAAAAGTAAAATTTTTATGATTAATATAGGGTAATAATTTGTCCCCATTATTAAACATAAGTGAATCATATACTGTTACATGGTAATCTTTTTCTAATAATAAAGGTATTAAGGTAGTACCTATGTATCCTGCACCTCCTGTAATAAATATTTTTTTACTCATGTTAAATGTTTTTTATAATAATCAATAGTATTTTTTATACCTTCAGAAACTTCTGTAAACTCAAAATATGGGAAGTGTTGAGTAAATTGTTTAGTACCTAATATTTTTATTGGGGCCCCATCTTGTTTTGTAGTATCAAATTTAAACTCAACATCATAATTTAATGCTTGACTAGCCATTTTAGAAGATTCAAGTATTGATACTCCATCTTCTTGTCCTATATTGAGAGGATTAGGTAAATTATAAAATTCATTATCTATAATTTCTTTCATTAATTTAGCTACATCCGGCATATAAATCCATTCTCTAATAGGGGTACCACTTCCCCAAATTAAAAATTCTTTTTGATTCTCCGCTTGGGATTTTATCATCCTCATAATAATCCCATTTAAAGCATGAGTCCTACTGGCATCTACATAGTCATCAGGTCCATAAGCATTAGGAACTATAAGATTTAAAGTTTTAATACCATATTGTTTATTATAACACTTAGATACTATATAACCTAACTTTTTAGGGAAACCATAAGACTCAATAGAGGGGTGAACCTCACCATCCCACCATAATTCTTCATGTTGAATATCAATAATACCTGGGTAGGAGCAGTTGGAAATGGGGTTAATTATAATAATATTAGGGTTAACAGTTGATACTGCTTTATATAAATTAAGATACATTTGGCTGTTATCATTAACAACATTAGCCGCGTGTTCAGAAACATATCCAATATTACCCACATTAGCAGCCGCAAATATAATAACGTCAGGGGCAATATTAGTAATATTTTTAATTGTTGAATCTAAATCATATAAATCAAAGCCCGTTCTTCTACTTTCATAAAACATATTATGTGAAGAAGATTTAAAAACTTTTTGGATGTTTTTACCCATAAAGCCATTTCCTCCTAGTACTAAAATATTTTTCATTTATTTAAAAATTTCATTTTGTTGAGTTAAATCCGGCCAATCTTGAACAGTCCACTGTTTAGGTGGAGTGATAATAGCTTGGGGTAGTTTATCCAACCCCAGCTGGGCCGTTTCAGGGGTCATATAGTAATGGTATCCTACCATGTCAATGTTTTGTACTGACCAAGATTCATCTGGATTTCTGCCATCATAGGACATTTTTTTTAAATGATCCGCTGCTTTTTTATTGTCTGTTAATATACAACCCCCTCTTCCTAAAGACAAGTGCTTTCTAAACTGGAAAGAAATACTCATAAAGGTTCCAGGTATATAACTATTAGATTTCCATAAAACGGCAGCATCTATAACATTATCCGTTAAATAATAATAATCTTTCCACTCTTTATCTTTCCATATTCTTTTTATATTAAGCTTGTCCGCTAAAAAGGGAATAGATAAATATGTTCTTTTAGGTACGGTTATTTCCTTAGCTTTAGTATATCTTAAAGATAATTCTACACCATGGGTACAACAATCTGTAGCTATAGCATAAGGGGCTCCAAAAAATTTGGCTACTTCTTTTTCAAAATTTTTAATTACTTGGAAACTCATAATTTTATTAATCTTCTTGGATAATTCTAAAAGTTTTATCACCAATTTTTATTTTTGGGTAATAAGGGGGGTAATATAATGCCCTAAATGTTTGTTTTTGTTTATCATCTAATTCTATAAAACTATTAATTTCTTGTTGTTTATAATATCTAGATGTTAAAGGTTTTTTATGTGTATAGGGTTCAATTTTATTTTGTAAAATTTGGGGAATTTTATTTATTATATGATTAACACTATCTATACAAACTAAATTATGCAATTCCTCAGCTGTAGAATTTTTAGGAATAGAAAAAGAAGTTTTAGAAATAACTTCCCCTTGATCAAATTTTTCAGTCATAAAGTGTATAGTAGATCCAAATTCGGTTTCCCCATTTTTAATAGCATGGTATACTACATTCCTTCCTCCATATTCAGGGAGAGGAGCTGGGTGGATGTTTATCCATAAAGTTTTATCTAATTCTTTTTTAGGTACCAACCAAGTGTACATAAAAGAAATACCTATATCATAGTCTTTAGGGAATAGATTAAACTTTTTATTAGATAAGTGATTAACTAATAATTTATTCCCTATTGTTTCTAAGTAATTAGATATTATTTTAGAATAAGAATTATCGGAACCTAAATATACTATTTTGCTCATTGGAAGTAATTATATTTTTCTAACATAACGTTTAATTCTTCTTTTGTTACTACAGGTTTATCACTTGTAAATTCAAAATTGATAGCATTATTAGCTAAATGTTGATAATGCATAAAATAAGCATCTTTAGTTTCATCAAAATAAGTTCTAGGGGCCTCTTCAATTGAAATCATCATTTCATGGAGTTTTTCTGAGATGCGAGGAACTCCCATTCTGTATTTTAAACCAAACTTTTCAGAAAAAATTTCAAATAAATCTTTAACTAAAAAGGATTTAAGATTAGGAATTACGTTGTAACCATCTACTTCTAACCCGTATTCAATTAAATTTATTGCTTCTTCTATATCAATCATAAATCTAGTCATTTGATCCGAAAAAAGAGTTAGTTTATATCCTTGGTTAATGGCGTCCCACATAAGAGGAATTATAGAACCCGTTGAATTAAGAACATTACCATAAATAGCAGAAGATAATCTAACTGGGGATTTGTCTGAATTTACAATAAAAGATTCACCTGCAACAAATTTCATAGCTCCATATATTGTAGTAGCAGCACGAGATTTATCACTAGAAATAAAACAAGCCGCTTCCATTCCAACTTCTTCAGCTACTCTTCTAGAATTAAGAGCACCATCAATAATAATTTTAGCTGATTCTTCTACATTTTGATCAACTGCACCTATTTGTTTTAGTGAAGCAGCAAATATCCCAATATTATGTCCTTGGGCAGATCTTTTCATTAAATCATAATTCCTAATATCACCCACTATACAATTTACTTTAGGAAATCTTTTTTTAAGATAGTAATGTTTAGCTTCATCTCTAGAGTAAACTGTTACTGTATTATTTTTAATATACCTTGATACTAAATTACTACCTAAGTAACCTGCTCCCCCTGTAATAAATATTTTTTTACCTATCATCTTAACTACCTTTTTCACCTTCTTGAACATGGTACACTAAAGAATCAAATACTGTAACATGCTTCATTCCGTGTTCATTTTCTAACATTCTAAAGTACCACCTATCCCCAGGTTCAACAAACCCATTTAAAGTACCTACTCCATCTTGGTAAATATTACCTTCGGGGTACATCCCAGTTTGCATAAATCTAGTTTTATCAAAAACACAAGGCATATATAAGCCCCCTTCATGTACTTCATCTACTGAAAATTGGGTTGATGCAGATTCCCACATAGAATAATCTATTTGTTTTGGGTGTCTACCACAATTAAGTGATATGCCATATTTACCACTTTCCATTTTACCACTTTCCACTAATCTTGAAGTAGGGATATTATTCCCATCATGGTGTTTCATTAAATTACTTAACCAATTTTTACTAAATACCATATCTGAATTTATGAAGCATAAATTATCATAGGTACTTGTTCGGGCTGCAAAATTATAAGCCCTATACACTCTATTCATGTAATAGGCATTAGGGTCAGGGTCATTATAGATAGTATAAGGAATATCCAAAGTTTTAAGATGAGATAAAACTTCAGGAGTAGCATCATTTGCTATTAGTCTAATACCTACATCCCACCCTTCAATTGTGCAGTAGGGCTTATTTAATTCAGTATATATAAGATCTAAATAATCTAAAGACTTATATATTAATGATATAATTTCTACATTACGTTTTATAAATTTAGATTTACTGTACATTTTAAAATTTATTGATTATTTTCTTCATATACCTCCCTCATACGTTTTTTGTTTTGAGGATGAACGTCATCAGTAATTTGAAACCATTCTGGGAGATAATAATCTGGAAGTCTTTCTACTGTTAAACCTTCTTCATTTAGTAATCTATCTAGAGCCCACCCACTTTGCCCACGAGATCCATACACTTTATACTTAGTTATAATTTGATAATCTGTAGCAAACCCCCTGTGGATTAAACCAAAAGGTACTTGTGCTATTTTATCTATACCATTAGGCCACTGCTGGTGATGAAGACCATTTTTAGTAGGATATGATAATCTACCATTATTTCTCCACAAAGCACAAACCCCTCCATTAAGATCGTGGTACCTATCATCTACTCTATAGTAGATATCACTACGCCACAAATTATAATGTTCAAATTTAAACCCATCTATGTCTGATTGGATGCCTGAATGGCATAAATTTTGTAAGTTTTCACCATTGTTAGCTAGTAACTTACCATCTACTAAAGTATCACCATCCACCCAAAATATATAATGAGTATCAGGATGTTCAGTTAAAACTTTATTTAATAATTCACCTTTACATGTAATTTCTTCAGAAAACCTATTTTCATTAGAATATATCACATGTAAGTTTTCATATTCTTTATATATTTTTTGACTCCCATCTGTAGAGTTTTGGTCATAAACATAAACATGTTCACATACCTGAAACATTTGTTTTAGCCAGTTTCTAAGGTTACCTTTTTCATGTTCATTTCTTAACTGAGAAAAGCCTATAATTTTTATAAGGTTTTTTTTCATTTTTTAATTTGCTTTTACTAGTTTTTCGTTTAAAGTGACATTATTATATAAATCCCTATTTTTAGCTGCTAACTCTGGTCTGGTGTAAGCTAAATAATGTTCATCATAATGATTTTGATGTAAAACAATAGGACTTTCTGTAATAGTTACTTTAAGTGGGATTCTTCTAACTCTACATAAGATTTCATTATCATCAAATCCTATCCCCATAGCATATCTTTCATCAAACCCATTTAACTTATTTAAGTTACTTTTAGTAATTGCGGAACAAAAATGATATGCTACAGGTCTAATAGTAGGATGATTGTACCATCCTAAAGCACCCTCTACATGAATTCTAGAAGGAATCAGCGGGCCTACTAAATCTAAAGGATTATCAGTAGTATTATTTTGAGTTAAAAGATTCGTTTTTTCCTTATCTAAGGAATAACACCCAAAAGCTATATAAGTTTCTTCATTAATATTATCTAAGGTATATTTTAATATATCAGAAGTGTGATAACATTCAGGATTTTGAATAATAATAATATCTCCTGTAGTATATTTAAACCCTATGTTATAGGGAATGCAAGGATTAACATACCATTTATCTTTTTTTTCTAATCGAATTATTTTAAGATAAGGAAATTCTTGGGTTAAATCCTCTAATCTATGTTCTTCATCACTACCATCATCTACAACTACAACTTCTATATCTTTTACAGAAGACTTATTTATAGACTTTAAAGTATTATAAAATAATTGTTTTCTATTATGATATGCTGTTACTATAGATATTTTCATAATTTTTAATTAAATTGGACATAACACTATTATTATTTTTATTATGTTCTAAATTATTTATATATGCCCGCGCTATGTCACTTCCATTATACCAATGAACCCCAATAGATTCCGATAAATCTAATTCTACATTTTCGGTAAAAAGAATTCTAAGAGATTCATTATCCGAAAGTACCGGATAGACTAAATCGCATTTAATGTTGTATGTTTCGGGAAAATTAGTTTTTAAATTTTTTAAGTTGCCCACTAAAGTACCATAAATTTCTTTACCAAATATTTGATAATCTTGTAACCGATTAGATTTTCTTTTTATAAGTGTATTGTATTTATGCTTACAAGTTCCTAAAACAGAGGTAAAAAACTTATTATTTGGATAAGAGGCCAAAAATCCTATTTTAAAATGTCCTCCCTCTTCCTGGCTATGAACATAGCATGAAGATGAGTCATGGTTTTCTGGGAGGAGTGTTTTGGGTATAGAATTTGTATAAAGAATATCAAAATCAGACCAAACCCCCCCTACAGAAGCAAGTATCCACCACCTAAAAATATCGGATTGTTGAACAGATGGAAGATTAGGGTATCCTAATTCTGTAATATCTATTTTATACACATTAACATAATGCAAATTTAGGACTTTATCCCAATAGTTAGGTCCTGTATAGGGTTCAGATTGTTCCCCATCCGTATACTTTATAGATGGGGGTGTAATAGAAGGGGTATAAATTCTAATTTCCCATTCACGATTATAAAAATAAAAAGTTTCTAATGTCAAATAATTTAAATAAGACATTGGAGACCCATCCCAAAATAAATGTAGTATTTTAGGTAAGTCTCTCATAATTTATCTTTTAATATTTTTATTACTTTATCTGAAGTAGTTCCATCTCCTAGCCAACTAACATCAGGGATAGGGTTAGAATGTAACCATACTTTACTAAATTTCCAAGTTAAGTTATTAGAAGTATTAACATCTATCATATAGGAACAATTATTTTCTACAGACTCTGGTCTTTCAGTATAATCTCTAGGTACTATAACCGGAGTGTTAAATAATGAAGGTTCTTCTTGGGCTGTTCCCGAATCCGAAATGATAAAAAGAGAATGATGGATTTGATTAAGGTATTCCTTAAAGGGTAAAAGATCTATCACTTTAATATCTTTTAGATCTATATTAAACTTTTTTATATGATCTAAAGTTCTTTTAAATCCTAACATATAAACAGGCAGCCCATATTCTTTAGCAATAGTATCAGAATATTCTACTATATTTAATAGCCTGTCTTTATATTTAAAATTTTCAGGTCTATGAATATCTAAAATAATTTTATCCCTTTTTGAAGGAGAAATTGGTCTATGTTTATTTGCTACCTCAACTATGGTATTTCCTACTACATGTATTGAATCCGGGTCAATGTTTTCTTTAAGAACTTTATCTTGATAATTTTTATGATAAACAAATAATATATCACTACAGTGATCACAAGTAATTCTGTTAATTTCTTCTAACATCCTTTTATCTCCAGATCTCATTCCGGCTTCAACATGTCCTATTTTATAGCCTTCCTTTTTTAAGGATACAGCAGATGTTACTGAGTTAGAATCTCCTAAAAATAAAATGATATCTGGCTTTAAGTCTTTTTCTCTTATTAATTCTATAAGTTTTACTGAAAGGTCAGCCATTTGGTGGAAATGTTCTTTTCCTACTCCCCCAATCTCCAAATTATAATCAGGGTGTCTAATTTCTAATTCATCAAAAAATACTCCTGATAAAAGTAAATCAAAATGTTGACCTGTGTGGACTAAGGTGTGATTAAAATTTTCATCTAATTTCTTAAAAATTTCCGACATACGGATAAAATCAGGTCTAATGCCTGTTACTGTTATTACATTTTTCATATTACTGCTCTACCTTTCATAGTTTCCCAATCTCTATTAGTTCTTACTTTGTTATTTTTTTCATCTACTACTTCTAAAACTTTAGGATCTACATTAAACTTTTTAGCAACTTCAATAAGAGCTTTTACATCTTTTGGAAAGCAATGGCCTCCATATCCAAAATCACCATCCGGGCCTGGAACTGACCAATGAGAGTATCCTAGTCTAGGATCAAAGGTAGCGTATTCTACTACTTTATCGTAATCTACACCAATCCCTTCGCATATTTGATAAATTTCATTTGCAAATGAAACTTTTGTTGCTAAAAATGAATTAGTTAAATATTTAACCATTTCAGCGTGAGTAGAATTAGTTTTTATAATTTTAGCTTTTGGAAAAGCCTTAGCAAAAATAGGCTTTAGTGGAGTGGTTCCTTTTCTAGGACCCCCTAGTATAATTCTATTTTGATTTTCATAATCCTTAACAGCATTTGCTTCTGTAAGAAATTCGGGGTTAAAAACTACTGTTAAATTTTTAAATTTTTTATTCCAATAATCTGTTGTAGTAGGTGCTACTGTAGATTTTATAACTGCTATTTGAGTAGAAGAAACGTTCAGTTTTTCTAAAGCATTTTCTACTATAGAAACTACACATTCTCCATTTTTACCCATAGGGGTAGGTAAACATACAAATACTATATCTTGATTATATACTTCTTCTTCTGGGGAAGTACATTTAAGTGGATCTAAATCATAAGTTTTTATGTCAAAAAACTGGCTGAATTTTTGGTATACAGCATTGCCTACAAATCCCTGTCCTATAATTCCTATTGTTTTCATAATTTTATTTCGTTTCTAATTACTTTATTCATGTGTCTATTAGCGCATAAAGCAGATTCTTGGATAATTCGTTGCCCTGAAAGTGTGATTGATTCACTAAGGATTACACTACCATATCTAAAACTACCAAGGGCAGTAGCACCATACAAACTATTCAACAAAATTTTCATTGTATGTTGGCGTTGGTGCCAAAATGCTCCTTTTTCTTTATTACCGGATTTATATGCTTTTTTCATATAACCCTTATACTCAACTCGTTCATCAAACCACTTAGAAAGTATTGTTGATAGAACTGATGATTTATCAGTACGGTACATTACTCCATTAGCTGAAATGGCTAGATTATTATCTTCAATTGTTTTAATAATCCTATCACAACGAATATAATTTTGCTTGCGTTGGACGTTTTCAACACATAATTCCTTAGCAGGATCCATTGCTTTAAGATCATTTAATCCTAAACGATTATTTCTATCATCCATAAGATCTAACACT
>MDTG01233988.1_pt1 | contig 15764 bp, 16 predicted proteins | sample 811421 | NCBI WGS metagenome assembly MDTG01 (sample SAMN05326645, study PRJNA326480) | marine metagenome | isolation source: seawater | place: Pacific Ocean: South East | collected 2011 | reverse complement strand
TTTTGTCCAAGCCATAATTTACTCCTTTTTATGGTTTAGATTAATTAGCCCAACCGCGGGCTATGATATTTATACTTAAGCATTTATTAAGATAACCTGATTTTTTTATTCATTCAGGATTCATTAAAAAAATTGAATTAGATATAATATATTAATTAATATAGGACAAAATTTTTCTAGCTTGATAACCTAATCTCTGAGTATTAAAAACAGGTTCCTCACAAACATATTCTGTTAATCTAGTTCTTTGGTCGAATACTCGTGTATTCCATTTTAGCTTTGCATTAGCATCGAGAAATTTTTCATCTTTTACGTTGACTTTGTCTTTTCTATATTTTCTCAGTAACTTTGATGAATCTCCAATTGCTCTTCTAAGACTTTCTTGACGCTCAACAAACTTTATTATACCGGTGTATTGCCTGCTCCTTCTGTCTTTGGCTTTTTGATAAAGTCCAGCAAATAAATTTATTAACATGTCTTTTTGCTCAGATTTTTTTATAATGCCGAAATAAGTATATTTCTTTGCAAATTTTTCAATTATTAATACTCCTTCTTCTTCTTCTAAGACAGGATCAGATAAAATATTAACATATTCGATGACATCATCATGTTTCCACCACTCTTTAAGTGATTGATCAATTTCTGGACCTTGCCAAATGGCGCTTAAATTTAATTTAGGATTATAAACTTGATCGCATGGCCATTTCTTTGGCGGATTATCTGGTGGGGCAGCTTTTGAAAAATCAGATATTATACAAAAAGTGAATAATAGAATTAAAACTCTAGCATGATTCATATTTCCTCCTTAAAAATTATTTAACAATAAATTTTCCAACCATTCCCTTGCTTTGTAATCTTTCTATTTCAAAATCATATTCTCCGGGTCTAATTGGTACAAACTTAATTTCGATCTCTCCTTCTCTTTCAAATTCAATCTCATTTAATATTGGGGCATCGATTTCCACTCCTTCAATTTCAATTGAACGTATCCATATATTCCTAAAAAACTCTTCAGCTTCTAATTCGTATTCTTTAAAACCCATGCTCGTAATCTCAAGTCTATATGCTTTACCAGTTTCCATATGAAAAACCTTTTGTGACATATCATAGTCGCTTTTATCCGAACCTAAGTTTAATACTAATTTTTTTGACCTAATTGATAGGTCACCTTCTGCTTTCACATTATCTGAGGCGTGAAACGCAAAAAGGAATATTAATAAATATTTCATAACTTTAATTACCTCCCTTTTTTTGAAGAGAACCTCTTCCAGGATCATACCCTAAAATTGACAGAACAAGAAATATAATAGTAAAAATAATAATACCCAAACTATACTCAAAGTTAAATTGAGAATAAAGAGAAAATCTTATACACTCCACTGCGTATGTAAAAGGGTTGTAAAAACAAACATAATACAGCCATTCACTTGTCTCTTCGATTTTCCATAAAGGATAAAGCGCAGATGATGCAAAAAACATTGGAAAGATAACAAAATTCATTACTCCAGCGAAGTTTTCTAGTTGTTTAATTGCCGAAGAAAGAAACATCCCCAAAGAGCCCAACATTAAACCTGAAACAATTAATGCTGGTAGTATTGAAAAATATCCAGTTATTGGAGGTATAATACTCCAGAATGAAGCTATAATTAAAAAAGCATAAACCTGTAAAATAGAAACGAAAACACCAGCTAACAATTTTGAAATTAATAAAAACCATCTAGGAATAGGACTCACTAACATTGTTTTCATACTTCCCATTTCTCTATCATAAACCATGGATAATGAACTTTGCATTCCATTAAATAATTGTATCATTGCAATGAGACCAGGAGCAATATAGACCTCATATGGGATGTAAGTTTCATACGGAGGAATTATTGCAACTCCTAAAACTGATCTGAAACCTGCTGCAAAAATCCCAAGCCAAACCAGAGGCCTGACCAATGCAGAAAAAAATCTTTCTTTTTGATGAATGAATCTTAAAGCCTCTCTTAAAACTATACCCTTAAAACACCTAAAATAAATTTTAAAATTCATATCTTAATCCCCACTAGTTTATTAAAAGCTTCTCTAATACTTTTTTGTTTTGTTTTTTTAATTACTTTGGAAACATCACCCGATTCAAGGATTTGTCCCTTATCTATTACAATGACTTTTTCTCCCTTATCTATTTCGTCAATTAAATGAGTTGCCCATAATACTGCTAATTCTCTTTTCTTACACAACAATTTTACGTGTTTAAGGATCATTTGCCTAGATCCTATGTCCAAACCTACTGTTGGTTCATCTAACAGTAATAATTTTGGTTTATGAAGAAGTGATCTTGCGATCTCAACTCTTCTTCTTTGACCGCCAGAAAGGGAGCGTACTTTATTTTTTAATTTTTCAGTTAGATTAATTCTTCCAATTTCCTCATTTATTCTTAACCTAGCATCAATTGTGCTCATGCCATGCAAAGATGAATGATAATACAGATTCTCCTCAACACTTAGATCTAAATCTAAAGTTGGCTGCTGAAAAACAACACCTATGTTTTTAAGAGCATTTGATGAATCTTCACGTACATTGTAATTATTAATTTTTATTGAACCGGTGTTATTACTGTAAAGTCTAGTTATAAGAGAATAAAGTGTTGTTTTTCCTGCTCCATTGAGACCTAATAAAACAGTAAAATCTCCTGGATCAATATTTAAGCTTACATTGTTTAATGCTTTAAATTTTCCAAATTTGTGCGAGACATTTTTGATTTCAAGAGCAGAACTCATAAGCTTTTTACTGTATACTAAAGTTTAAGATTCTGGACTTATGACAACACCCCAAGGGAAACGACCAACTTTTACAGATTTTTGCACTTTTAGTTTTTCGACATCAATTATAGATACATCGTTGCTAACGCCATTTGTACTTAACAATGTTTTTTGATCAGGGGTAAAAGCCATTTGCCATACCCTCTGGCCAACAAGAAGATATTTTAGCACTTTTTTTGTTTTTTGATCAATAACTGCAATCCTATTTGCAGGGCCCAAGGCTACAAATGTGTATTTACCGTCATTGGTATGTCGCACCCCAACAGGTTGAATACTCTCTTCATTAACGCCGGCAATTTCAAATCCAATTGTATGAGTTACCTCTTTAGATGTAGGGTTTATGACTTTAACTGTACCTCCAATTTCAGCTGAGACCCAAACTTCTTTATCATCGGGAGTGAACATTGCAACTCTAGGTCTGGCGTCCACAAGTACATTCTCTAAAATATCAAGAGTACTTGTGTCAATGAAATGGGCCATATTGGTTGTCTCTGAGGTGTTGACTAGAATTTTACCATCATTGGTCAATCCCATGCCTTCTGGCTCAACGCCAACTGGTATATCGTCAATTATCATTTTGTCGTTCATATCTACGACGGTAACCATGGCGTCGTCCTCATTTGCTATATAAAGAGTGTCATTTTCAGGGGATAGTATAAATAATTCAGGATCTGGCCCTGACGGTAAATAGTACTTTAATTTTAAAGACTCCGCCTCTCGAACCTCAACCCTGTCATCGTCAGATGCACAAATTAAAACAAGCTTTCCATCTTTGGACATTATAATGCCTCGTGGCCTCTGACCAACTTCAACTGTTCTAACAACTTTTTTCTTTTTTATGTCAATTACACTAACAGTGTTATCTTTTTCGTTTGTAATGTAAGCAAGATTGGCGTAAGAGACCTTAACAAAAAGTAGCGAAAATAAGCAGAATAAAAATTTAGTCATAATTCTAATGTATTAAAAATTTTAAAATTTACAAGTAGATTCAGGTTGATCTTTACCCATTGTATCTAATTCACTATTTGGGTGAATATAACCATCTTGAGGAGAAACAGAAACCATTGATCTTGGAGCTGCCAACAAAATTGGTTGCCTAAGTTGACCATTCCACGATCTAAATGAAACTTTGACTCCTTTGTAAGCTCCTAAACCAAACTTATTTCCATATAAATATTTTCTTACATCATCAACGTTATTGCTGTTTACCCTTGTAATTGCCTCACCTATGGATCTCACTGCAGTCCATGCATGATAATCTATTTCTGTCATCCATCTCCCACTTTCTCTTCTAAATCTATTTTGCATTTGGGTTGCACCCCACTGTTCATGTGTTCTATGCCAAGAAGTCGGTTTCAAACCTTGAGTTCCAACAATTGGTCTGGGATTCCATGTTCTGTAGGACAGATATTCCCCAAATTCTCCTTTCTCATCAGCAACCACTAAAACATCATATTTTTCACCTTTAGTAAATATTGGCACCTCTTTACCAGCTGTTCTTCTTAAGTCAGCTGTAAAATCCCACACTTTTTCTTTTTTTATTTTAATATTAAATTTCTTGGCTGATTTCTTCAAAGCCTCAGCATATTTTTTATCTCTTTCATCTGGTCCTTTTACAAGAAACCATTTATTCCATCTTTTTTTAACTAAATATTGGGTTAGTGCATCAGAAAGCATAGAATAACTAGGTGGAATGTGCAGAAGATTATTCTTACAATTTTCATTTCTCAAAGAATCTGATTTCGATCTTATATTTATTATTAAAACATCCTTAGCACTTGGTATCTTATAAAGAGATAAGATTTCATTTTCATTCAAATCTACAATAAAAAATTTATTTCCAGCATTAATTAATTTTTCAAACTCTTCGAGTAAGTTTTCATTTAACATTACTCTATGAAATTCTGATTTGTAATCATGTCCAACAAACCTTCCGGTAGTTAAATTATCTTCAACGGCCAACTTTACACCATAAAAGCCCTCATCATCTAAAATTGGATCAAGGTTTGATAGAACAGGTGGAATTTTCCTTTCCTTGCTTAAAAAAATAAGCTTTGAAGATATTGAAATTTCTTTTGAAAATTTTTTTTTTCCTTTTTTTTCTCTTTCTTTTTGTCGTTTAAGATCAGACTGTTTCCTTTCCTCAAGTTGTTTAATGGAAAGCTCTCTTGACTCTAGGTTGAAAAAGAAGAGGAGAAGTGTAATTAAAGATTTATAAAAAAAATTCTTTGATCTCATTATCTAACTCACTATAAATAAATTTTAGTAAATGTTAACTTAAATTTATATGAAAAAAAAAATTTCTACAAAACTCATCAGGTCTGGTATGTACCAAACCGATCATATGGAAACCAGCGAATCTTTATTTCTAACATCTGGTTTTACATATAAAACAGCAGAAGAAGCCGAGCAAGCTTTTAAGGAGGAAAAAAAAAGATTCATGTACTCTAGATTCGGCAACCCTACAATTGATATGCTTCAAAGAAAACTAGCAGATATTGAAGGTGCTGAAGAGTGCTGGGCTACTGCATCAGGTATGTCTGCAGTTTTTACAATTTTCATGTCATACTTGAAAAAAGGAGATAGAATTGTTGCAAGTAGAGCGTTATTTGGAAGTTGCCATCACATCTTAACAGTTATTCTCCCTAAGTTTGGAATTGAAGTTGAGTTAATAGACGGAAAATGTTTGGAATCTTGGGAAAAAGCATTAAAAAAAAAAACTCATATGATTTTTTTTGAGACACCATCTAACCCATGTTTGGAGATCATAGATATTGAAAGTGTTGTAAAACTTGCAAAGAAAAACAATACATTGGTCGTTGTTGATAATGTTTTTGCAACACCTATTTTGCAAAAACCCTTAAAATTTGGTGCTGACATTGTGATGTACTCAGCTACAAAACATATTGATGGTCACGGACGTGTATTAGGTGGAGCAATACTTGGGAAAAAAAAATATTGTCAAGACTTTATCAAACCATTTATACGAAATACAGGCCCTTCAATTAGTCCCTTTAACGCTTGGGTATTGATTAAAGGTTTAGATACCCTTGAGCTTAGGATCAATAAACAAACCGAAAATACTAAATTAATAATTGAATATTTAAACCAATCTAAATTTATAGAAAAGATTTATTATCCCCATCTAAAAAGTTCCTCTCAATATAATTTAGCAAAAAAACAAATGTCTGGTGGAGGAAACATTGTTTCATTTAAAATAGTCTCAAAAGAAGACAATAGTAAATATAATGCATTCACTTTTTTAAATAATTTGTCTTTGATAAGTATTTCAAATAATCTTGGAGATACCAAATCTTTAATTACTCACCCTGAAACAACAACTCACCATAGGTTAAATAAAATTGAGAAAAAAAATCTGTTTATTTCAAAAAATTTAATTAGACTATCAGTAGGTTTGGAAGACCCGGTCGATTTAATAAATGATATTGATAATTCGCTCAAAAAATTGAAGAACAACTAAATTATGAATAAAAACTATAAAGTTTCAGTGGTGGTTGAACCAGTTTATCTCGAAGATCATTCGGATCCCCTTGAAGATTCATATCTTTGGGCATACAAGGTAAAAATTAAAAATAATGGCTGTGAAAAAGTAAAACTAATTAGTAGACATTGGAAAATATTTGATTCAAATGGAAATTTTAGAGAGGTAAGAGGAAAAGGCGTTGTTGGTGAGCAACCCACAATTGAACCTGGAGATGAGTTTGAATATACAAGTGGAACCCCCCTTAAAACTAGCTCAGGAATGATGCATGGTAGTTATCAAATGAGAAGTTATGACGGAAAAGATTTTGAAGTGATAATACCTGCATTTTCATTGGACATACCTAATAAACAAAACAAATTTAATTAAATATGGAAAACTTAAAATCCTCGTTATTTATCATTGGGAATCTTCTTGTTTTTTTTTCAATTTATTCTTTTATCCCAGGAGTAGTTGATTATTTCAACAACGGGACAGATTGGGTTGTTTTTTTTGTAATATCAATTGTTTGTTTATTTACAGGATTAAATGTTTCATTTATTTTCAAGAGAAAAGATAAAGAAGTGGAAGTTCTCTCAGCTTTTTTATTGACTCTGATTTCCTGGATTATTCTTACATTTATTGGTTCACTCCCATTTTATTTAGGTTCAACTGCTCTATCTTTAGCAGATTCATTCTTTGAATCTATGTCTGGTCTTACTACAACTGGAGCTACAGTTATTCAAAATTTAGATAATACTTCTAAATCAATACTTATTTGGAGGGCAATGCTTCAATGGTTGGGTGGTATTGGAATAATCGTGATAGCAATTGCAATATTTCCCATACTTAAGATTGGTGGCATGCAATTATTTCAAAGTGAATTTAGCTCAAAAGAAGAAAAGGTTCTCCCTAGAACAACCAAAATCGCCACAGGAATTGGATTTGTTTATTTAGTCTTAACCTTACTTTGCTCAATTCTTTTGTATTTTTCTGGTATGAGTATTTTTGATAGTATCGCTCACGGTTTAACAATTATCGCTACAGGTGGCTTCTCAACCAAAGACATGTCTATTGGTTTTTTTGATTCCCTATACACTGAACTGATAACTATTTTTTTTATGATTACATCATCACTTCCTTTCATTTTACTTTTTCAATGTCTAAGAGGAAAAATTATTGATGTTATTGTGAGTTCACAAGTCCAGTTTTTTTTAGTCTTGATCTCACTTATTACCATTATAGTGGCTTTCTGGCTGAAAAGATATTATGAAGTAGATTTTTTTCAATCTTTAAGAATTTCAGCATTTGCTGTAGTTTCAATCTCAACCGGAAGTGGTTTTAGTACCTATGATTTTAGTGTTTGGGGTTCTTTCACAACTCTTCTATTTCTTTTTTTAATGCTCATTGGAGGGTGTTCTGGTTCATCAAGTTGTGGTTTAAAAATTTTTAGAGTTCAAATTCTAATAAAATCCTCTTTAAATATAATAAAAAGAATAATCCAGCCAAGGGGTGTTTTTATTCCAACTTACAATCAGAGAGAAATAAGTGAGGATATCCTGACTTCTGTAACTGGATACTTCTTTCTTTACATATTTATTTTCGCAATTTTAAGTCTAATTTTAGCATTCGATGGTCAGGAAATTTTAACATCTTTATCTGGAGCTGCAGCAACATTGGCAAATGTTGGGCCTGGTTTAAATGAATCGATTGGACCAAGTGGGAATTATTCATCCATATCAGATTTCACAAAAATTTTTTTATGTTTGGGAATGCTTATTGGAAGACTTGAACTATTTCCTATTCTCATTCTTTTATCTCCGCAACTATGGAAAAGATAAAATTTAAATTATATTAAGACACCACAATAATATTGCTTGATGAGCATACAGTCTATTTTCAGCCTCACGCCAAACAAGAGAATTTTCGCCATCAATAATTTCATTTGTTACCTCAGAACCACGATGGGCCGGCAAACAATGCAGGAAAAATGTTTCTTTATTAGTCTTTTCTAAAAGCTCTTTGTTAACTTGAAATTTTTCAAATTTTTTAATTCTTTCAGGATCATTTTCCATCCCCATAGACACCCACGTGTCAGTTACAATAACGTCTGCTCCTTTAACTGCATCGTAAGGTTCCTTGAATATATTAATTTTAGAAGATTCGTACTTTTTAAGAAGTATTTTATCTGGAAAACTATTTTCTGGACATGAAATGTTAAGATTAAAATTAAAATGCTTGCAAGAATGAATCCATGAATTACAAACATTATTTCCATCTCCAACCCAACTAATATTTATATTATCTAAACAAGAAAACTTTTCCTGAAGAGTCAAAATATCAGCTATGATCTGGCATGGATGACTTTTGTCAGTTAGTCCATTTATTATCGGAACAGTTGAAAAGTTTTTTAAATCATACAGTTTTTTCTCAGATGAACCTCTATATAAGATGATGTCAACATATTTTGAAAGAACTCTTATAGTATCTTCTAAAGACTCTCCTCTTCCAAGTTGAGAGTCAGCATAATCTAAAATTACAACATCTCCATTAAGTTGCTTCATTCCAACTTCAAAAGATACTCTTGTTCTTGTAGATGGTTTTTCAAAAATCATTGCTAAAATTTTTTTTTTATCAAATGTGTGGTTGCTTGTTTTTTTTTTAATTTTGAGACTTTCAGATAAAATAGTATTGATATCATTTTTGGAAATCTCATCTAAATTTAAAAAATGTTTGAAATTGTTTTGCATTTTCTACCTAAAAATTTGAGAATGCTTTGTCAATTTTTGAAATTGCCTCTTCAACATGTTTCATTTCAAGTATTAATGGTGGAAGCATTCTTATAACATTCTGCCCAGCCTTAACAGTGAGTAACTTTTCATTAATTAATGATTTTATTAATATTTCATTATTTTCTTGGGCCTCTAAACCAATCATTAATCCAATCCCTCTCACTCCTGAAACAAGTTTCGGGAACTTAGGTATAATCTCGCTCTTAAGAAGTTGTCTTAAATTATACCCAACTTCCCTTACGTGGTCTAAAAAATCTTCATTCAAAACAAAATTTAAAACTTCATCCGCCACTGCCATTGCAAGAGGATTCCCGCCGAAAGTTGAACCATGTGAGCCTAAAGACATAGATTTAGAAGTTTTCTTATCTAGCAAAAGAGCACCTATTGGAAAACCTCCTCCAATACCTTTTGCAATAGAAACTAAGTTCGGATTCAATTCCTTTACCCACTCTGTTGCGAGGAACTTTCCTGTTCTTCCAACACCACATTGAACTTCATCAAAAAATAAAAGTATATCATTATCATTTGCTAGCCTCTGTACATCTCTCAAATAATTTTTTTCTGCGGGAGTTATCCCTCCCTCTCCTTGCACGGTCTCAATCATTATCGCAGCGGTTTCATCATCTAAGTTTTTCTCAATTTCAGATGTTTTATTAAATTCCACTTGTTTAAAACCACTCAAGAGAGGTTCAAAACCCTCTGTCAATTTTGATTTACCGCTTGCTGATATTGCAGCGTATGTCCTTCCATGAAATGCGTTATTTGCACAAATAATTTTTGATTTTTTTGATTTTTTGTTATTAAAGTATTTTCTAATCACTTTAATTCCTGCTTCTATTGCCTCTGTTCCTGAATTACAGAAAAAAACTGAGTGAGCAAAAGAGTTGTTGACGATTTTGTCTGCAACTAATTGTTGACTTTCAATTTTAAATAAATTTGAACAGTGCCAAATTTTTTCTGCTTGCATTTTTAGTGCTGATACTAAAGAAGGGTGGCTATGCCCCAAACTTGTTACTCCTATTCCACTTGTAAAATCTAAATATCTTGTACCTTCTTTTGAGTATAAATATACCCCGTCACCGTGGTCTACTTCAATACTCAATGGTTTATATACGCCTAGAATACTCATCTAAGATCTTAGTCCATAACCTTTTTTAAATATATATATTGTTAATATTATAAAAAATACATTGCTTACTAACATTATACCACAACCTAAGAGCAAATTGCTCTCACCTTGACCCAAAAATCCATATCTAAATCCATCAATAATATAAAAAAATGGATTCCAGTTTGCTAAAAATTTCCAAAAATCTGGGAGTCTATCAATTGTATAAAAAGTACCAGACAAGAAGGTAAGTGGAAGAATTACAAAATTTGTAATTGAAGCCATATGATCGAATTTTTTTGCCCATATCCCACAAAGAATACCTAACAAAGACAATAAACTTGCTGAAGTTAATGCAAAAAAAATAACTAAAAAAAGACTATATATCTTTACTGGAATAAAGGCGTTTATCAATACAAAAACTGAAACTCCAACCAATACTCCTCTAGTTATTCCTCCTAACGAATAAGAAAAAGTAAGTTCTAGCTCTGACATTGGAGGCATTAGAACATCAACAATATTTCCTTGTACCTTTGATATGAGAATAGACGATGAGGTGTTGGCAAAAGAATTCTGCATTATTGACATACAGATCAAACCAGGTGCCAAAAATTCTGAATAAGAATAATTGTTATTTACAAGAAAATCCCTGTCAATTGATAATGTAAGAATCAGATAAAATAAAATTGTAGTTACTGCTGGAGCAAGTATTGTTTGTGCAAACACATTAAAAAATCTTTGTACTTCTTTTTTATAAAGTGTTACGAAACCTATCCAATTGAATCCTTTAAAACTTCTTATTTTATGCATAACTTGAAATTGCTAGATAAATTTTGATAATAGTTATTATAAATGATATCTGATTATTTAAAAAAATATTCAACTTATTATTTGACACGATATTCTGTAACCAAAAAAAAATTTCAGGATATCCTAAAAAAAAAAATCACCAAGGATTTTTTAGAAAAAAAATTAAATCTTGATGACCGAATAAATTTTGAAAATCAGATACCACAGGTGGCAAAATATTTCGAAAAACTCGGAGCGTTTAATGAAGAAAGACTAATTGAAATTACCTTTCAAAGTTACGTCAAAAAAGGTTATTCCAAACAAAAAATAAAATATAAAATGTCCAGTTGTAAATTTAGAGAGCCGCTGGCCTCAAAATTTTTAGCCAAAATGTTTGAAAATCACAGATTTGCAGAATCGTTGGTGAAAAACTATTTAAAAAGATCTAGAATAATTGAAAAACAAAAAAAATTAAACATTTCAGAAGAACAACTTTTTGATAAGATATTAAAAAAACTTGCAAATCAAGGATTTAATTATGAAGAATCTAAAAAAGTGTTAAATGAACTTCTCTCTGATGGAAAACTTTAATATCATTTACAAGAATTTAGAATTTTTTAAATACGAAATAGTTTCTGGTATTTCATTACTTAACCTATTATCATCATTCATCATTTTGCTTGTTTTTATGACTCTAAAGAAAAGCATTAAGAATGTTATTATCAAGAATTTTCTTTTATTTGTTAAATTTTCTAGCGATAGATCGAAAAAAAGTTTTGCTAGTTCTTTGAACAAGCCGATAGAATTTTTTGTATTTAGTTTTGGTTTTTTTATTGCTTCTAATGTTTTAAATGCTCCAGAAAAAGTAGGTATGTTTTTAAATAATTTGAACCTTTCCTTTTTCACTATTTTTATATTTTGGATGTTTATAAAAATTATTGAACCGCTAAGTCAAAAGATTGATAATATCAAAACAACTCTCACTAAAGATCTCTTAGATTGGATTATAAGTGCTATAAAAATTCTAATATTTATCCTTGGTTTGTCTGCCGTGCTCGAACTATGGGGTATAAGAGTTGGACCAATTATTGCGGGATTAGGTTTGTTTGGAGTTGCCGTTGCCCTGGGAGCACAAGACCTTTTTAAAAACTTAATTTCTGGAATTCTAGTTTTAGTAGAGAAAAGATTTAAAAAAGGAGATGTAATTTTAATAGATAATATTGTTGAAGGAACTGTTGAAAAAATCGGATTCAGATCTACTGCAATAAGAAAATTTGATAAATCACTATGCTTTATTCCAAACTTCCAATTTGCTGAAAATGCCGTAACTAATATAACAGAGATATCAAATAGAAGAATAAATTGGATTATTGGAGTGGAGTACAAAAGCTCGATAAAACAGTTAAGGAATATTTGCAGTGATATTGAAAGTTCTATTCGCTCTAATAAGAAGGATTTTTCTGTTACAGATTCAACGCCTGTAATAGTCAAAATTAATGAATTTGCTCCTAGCTCGATAGATCTTCTTGTCAGATGTTTTACTAAAACTAACGATTATAAAAACTTTGTTGAAACAAAAGATCGGTTAGCTATTGAAATAAAAAAAATTGTTGAAAAAAGAAAGGGGTCCTTCGCCTTTCCATCTCAATCACTTTATATTGAAAAGTAAAATTCTAGCCGAAACTTTTAACCTTTTTATCAAAACTAGTCCAAACCCCATCTTTTCCATCCCAATTACCTGAGGTTGCCACTTTTGAGTATTCAGTTGCTCTAGCTTCAAAAAAATTCGCGTGCTCCACGCCATTCAATATTTCCGTTAGCCATGGTAATGGATGTTCTTTTATACCAAACATAGGTTCTAAACTTAATTGTTTTAGTCTCCAGTCTGCTATATATCTTATGTAATTTTTTATGTCTGAAGGTTCCATTCCATCAACTGGCCCCATTTCAAATGCAAGATCGATGAAGTTATCCTCTAGTTCTACGACTTTTTCACAACATTCAATTATTTCATTTCTTAACTTTGGTGTCATACATTTAGTCTCTTTTACGAACTCATGGAAAAGTTTAACCATTCCCTCACAATGCAGGGATTCATCTCTCACAGACCATGTAACAATCTGACCCATGCCTCGCATTTTATTGTGTCTTGGAAAATTGAGAAGCATTGCAAAACTGGCAAAGAGTTGAAGACCTTCAGTGAATCCTCCAAACATAGCCACTGTTTTTGCAATTTCATGATTTGAATCAACAGTAAACTGTTGCATGTAATCATGCTTATCTGACATTTCTTTATATTTTAAAAATGCTGAAAACTCAGTATCCGGCATGCCAATAGTTTCTAATAGAAGAGCATATGCTGCTATGTGCACTGTTTCAATATTTGAAAAGGCGGACATCATCATTTTCACCTCAGTCGGCTTAAAAACCTGAGAATACCTCTCCATATAATTGTCGTTTACTTCAACATCCGACTGTGTAAAGAATCTAAATATTTGCGTTAATAGATTTCTCTCATTATCATTTAATTTGATTACCCAATCTTTACAATCTTCTCCCAATGGAACTTCCTCTGGCATCCAATGAACTTGTTGCTGTCTTTTCCAGAAATCATAAGCCCACGGATATCTAAATGGCTTGTAGGAATGCGATGAAGTTAACAATCCTGGTTTAATTATTTCTGATCTTTTTTCGTTTCCATCCATTTTATTTCTCCTTTAAAGTTTTTATAAAATTTACTGACATGATAAACATTCCTCATAATCAGTTTTATCATCAATTATTTTTTTTGCTGGCCAATTCTTAGTATTGTCAGCTTCAACCCCAGCGTAACTTGCTCTTTGAATTGATTTTGATCTGCAATAGTATAAACTTTTAATACCTAGCTCCCAAGCTTTCCAGTGAAGCATCATTAAGTCCCATTTATCAATATCAGCTGAAAGATAGAGATTGATTGATTGACTTTGACATATAAAAGGTGTTCTATCTGCAGCCATTTCAACAATCCATCTCTGATCGATTTCAAATGCAGTTTTAAAAATTGCCTTTTCATCTTCATTTAACTCTTTCAAATGACAAATTGAACCATCATTTTCTAAAATGCTTTGCCAAATCTTCTCATTGTTAAGTCCTTTTTGCTCTAATAAATTTTCAAGGTATTTGTTCTTAACAGTAAATGATCCTGATAAGGTTTTATGTGTATAAATGTTAGCTGGAATAGGCTCAACACATGCACTAGTGCCTCCGCATATTATACTTATTGAAGCTGTTGGAGCTATTGCTAGCTTGTGACTAAATCTGGCCTTTACCCCTAATTCTTCAGCGTCAGGACAAGCACCTTTTTCCATGGCTAAAATTAATGAAGCTTTGTCAGCCTCCTTTTTAAGGTGTTTGAAAAATTTAGAATTCCAGCTTTTTGCTAATGCACTTTCAAAAGGTATTCTTTTCTTTTGTAAAAAACTATGAAAACCCATTGCGCCTAGACCAACTGAACGCTCCATCTTAGCTGAATAAATAGCATTTTTCATAGAATCAGGTGCATTTTTTATAAAATCATCTAATACATTATCCAAGAATCTCATAATATCTTCAATAAATTGACTGTTATTTGACCATTCTTCCCATTTCTCCAAATTTACTGATGATAAACAACAAACTGCTGTCCTTTCTTTTCCATGATGATCTAGTCCAGTGTGCAACATTATCTCACTACAAAGATTTGAAGTTTTGACATTCATCCCAAGTTTCCTTTGGTGTTTAGCCATGTTTTTATTTACAGTATCCATGAACACTAAGTAAGGTTCTCCAGTTTGCATTCTGGTTTCTAAAATTTTCTGCCAAAGCTCTCTCGCATTCACTTTTCTTAAAGTCTCATTTGTTTTGGGACTACGCAAACAGAATTCTTTATTATGCTTAACACATTCCATAAATTCGTCAGTTATGTTAATTCCATGATGAAGATTAAGACTTTTTCTGTTAAAATCTCCGGATGGTTTTCTTATTTCAAGAAATTCTTCGATTTCAGGATGGTGGATATCTAAATAACATGCAGCAGAACCTCTTCTTAATGATCCTTGAGAAATTGCCAAGGTTAGAGAATCCATCACTCTTACAAATGGGATAATTCCAGAGGTTTGACCTGATTTTTTTACAGTTTCACCTATAGATCTTACTTCTCCCCAATATGTTCCTATACCTCCACCATTAGATGCTAGCCATACATTTTCTCCCCAGGTTGAGAGTATTCCGTCAAGGCTATCATGAACGGTATTCAAAAAGCATGAAATTGGCAAACCCCTTTTAGCACCACCATTGGATAATATTGGAGTTGCGGGCATAAACCAAAGTTTAGAGATGTAATTGTAAATTCTTTGAGCATGCGAATCATTATCGCTATAACATTTGGCTACTCTCATGAACATATCTTGAAAATTTTCATTGGGAAGCAAATACCTATCTTGAAGCGTTGCTTTACCGAACTCTGTTAAATGCCTATCTCGGGATTTATCTGTCTTGAGATCTGAATTGTCAGATTTTAATTTCTTTTCTTCTAGTTTTTCATCAGCTAGATTCAAAACGTTTAAGTTTGTTTGGTTCATCAAAATTTCCTACCTTTAAGTTATAAACACAACATATAGTAATAAAAGTTAAAATATTGTCAACCTGTAGTATTAAAGTTTTTTTATTTTTTTTTGGCGTGCCCGGAGAGAGTCGAACTCCCAACCTTCTGATTCGTAGTCAGATGCTCTATCCAATTAAGCTACGGGCACAAATACTTTCTAAATAAT
>MDTG01081805.1_pt1 | contig 15765 bp, 13 predicted proteins | sample 811421 | NCBI WGS metagenome assembly MDTG01 (sample SAMN05326645, study PRJNA326480) | marine metagenome | isolation source: seawater | place: Pacific Ocean: South East | collected 2011 | reverse complement strand
TTTCTTAAGATCTTCTGAATCAAATTATTTACCAGGGCCTGATGATATTTATATATCTCCTTCACAAATTAAGAAGTTTAGCTTGAGAACAGGAGATAGTGTTGAAGGAGAAATAAGAGCTCCGAAACAAGGTGAAAGATATTTTGCTATAGTTAAAATAAATAAAATCAATGGTGAGAAAACTGATCTAGTCAAAAATAGAGTGAACTTTGAAGACCTAACTCCTTTGTACCCTGATTCAAGATTTAAGTTAGAACAAGAGAAGCCAATGCCAGACTTAACTGAAAGAATAATAGACATTATCGCACCACTCGGCAAAGGTCAAAGACAGCTTATCGTTGCTCAACCATTTACAGGTAAAACTATAATAATGCAAAAAATTGCAAATGCCATTACTAATAATAATCCTGAAACAAAGCTTATTGTTTTATTAATTGATGAAAGACCAGAAGAGGTTACTGATATGCAAAGATCTGTTAAGGGAGAGGTTATTAGCTCAACCTTTGATGAACCAGCCTCCAGGCATGTTCAGGTTGCTGAAATGGTAATAGAAAAAGCTAAAAGATTGGTTGAATATAAACACGACGTTGTAATACTTTTAGACTCAATAACTAGACTTGGTAGAGCATATAATACAGTGGTTCCATCTAGTGGTAAGGTTTTAACAGGGGGTGTAGATGCAAATGCCTTACAAAGACCAAAAAGGTTTTTTGGAGCAGCAAGAAATGTTGAAAAGGGAGGCTCCCTAACAATTATAGCAACTGCATTAATAGAAACTGGAAGCAGGATGGATGAGGTTATATTTGAAGAATTTAAAGGAACAGGAAATAGTGAAATTGTTCTTGATAGAAAACTTAGCCAAAAGAGAACTTTTCCAGCTTTTGATATTGGTAAATCTGCAACAAGAAAAGAAGAGCTTCTTCTTGATAAAGATGAGTTAGGAAAGATATTTATACTCAGAAAAATTTTAGCACCTATGGGTTCAACAGAGTCAATGGAGTTTCTTTTAGATAAAATGAAAAGCACTAAAGATAATAATGACTTTTTCCAAAGCATGGGTACAAAAAACTAGTATCAAAAATAAAATCAACAAACTCAATCTAAATTTCTAGACTTAAATCGGTAGAAAGTTTATTTGCCGAATTTAATGAACAAAAGTAACGACACTATTTTTGCGCTCGGCACCCCAAAGTCCAAATCAGCGATATGCCTTTTTAGAATTTCAGGAAAAGAAAGTATTAAGTGTATAAAAAAAATTAGTAACAACAAAAAAATACCAGTAAAAAAACCTTCCCTTTGTTTTATTCTGGACAATGAAAAAAATATAATTGATGAAGGTATGGTAACTATATTTGAAGGCCCTAGTAGTTATACTGGCGAAAATATGGCAGAAATTTCATGTCATGGAAGTATATCAATAATTAAAAAAATTACAGAAGCCCTAATTGATAACAATATTAGGCCAGCAGAACCCGGAGAGTTTACCAAAAGGGCCCTTTTAAACAACAAACTAAGCTTAATAAAAGCGGAAACAATTAACGAATTAATAAATTCAGAAACAGAAAATCAAAGAAAAATAGCAATAAAAAATCTCACAGGAAGTCTAGATGAATATATAGAAGAGACCGTAAGGTGGTTATACAAGCTTTTAGCTGATATAGAGGCCATTATTGATTTTACTGATGAAGAGCTTCCACCAAAATTATTTAAAAGCATTAAGGAACAAAAAAGGAACATAATAAAATCAATTTCAAAATGTATTGAAAGATCAAGCCTGTCTAAAGGAGTTTTTTCTGGATATACAGTAACCGTTATAGGTAAGCCAAATACAGGAAAATCTTCGTTTATTAATTATATTAATAATAAAAATGTTTCCATAGTAACAAATATACCAGGAACAACCACAGACTTAATTACCTCAGTATTAGAAATTAATGGCAATAAGTATACCTTTATAGATACAGCAGGCATAAGAAAACATAAAAACTTAATAGAAAAAATTGGTATCGAGAGATCACTAGAAAGTGCAAAAAACTCAGATTTAACAATAGTTTTTTTGAAAAATAATGAAACTAAAAGCTATAAAAATATTGTATCTAAAATATTTGTAAAATCAAAATTTGATATAAACAAATCAAGCCACAGAGGCGTTCAAAACATTTCTAGTTTTTCAGGTTATGGTATAAAAAAACTACTAAAAAACATTGATAAAAAAATCAAAAAAAACAATTTTGATGGGGCCACCTTTTCACGTGAAAGACATATTAATAACCTTAAAAAAGCCCTATATCACTTAGAAACAGCAGACCTAAAGAATATTGATCTTGCTTCAGAGAATATTAGAATTTCAATAGGTTTTTTGTTAGAAATAAATCAAAAATTTGATATTGAAAATATTCTTGATATAATATTTAGTGATTTTTGTATTGGAAAATAATTTCACGTGAAAACAACTAAAAAAAAATACGACGTAATAGTAATAGGTGGTGGGCATGCCGGAGTAGAGGCCGCCTGTTCTGCTGCTAGAATGGGATCTAAAACAGCATTAATCACACACAATATTGATAAAATTGGCGAAATGTCGTGTAACCCCGCAATTGGTGGTTTAGGAAAAGGCCATTTGGTTAAAGAAATCGACGCACTAGACGGAATTATGGCCAGAGCCACTGATATGTCTTGCATTCAATTTAGGATGCTTAATTCTAGCAGGGGCGCTGCGGTAAGGGGCCCAAGAGCACAAGCAGATAGAAAGCTTTACAAAAAAGCCGTTATAAGTCTTGTAAAAAAACAAGAGGGGCTTTCCTTGGTTGAAGGATCAGTTGAGGATCTTGTTATAACAAAAAACATAATAACTGGTGTTGTTCTTGATAATAAAGATAAGATTTTGGCAAATTCTGTAGTTCTGACAACAGGTACCTTTCTAAGAGGGCTTATAAGGGTTGGCTCTGAAAAAGAAGAAGCAGGAAGAGTTGGTGATAAGCCGTCAATTAAGCTCGCTAAAAAGCTGGCAGACCTAAAGTTTTCAATAGGCAGACTTAAGACCGGGACACCGCCTAGATTACTAAAAAAAACTATAAATTTCAATGATTTAGCAGAACAATTACCAGATAAAAACCTTGTTCCATTCTCTTTTATCAACAGAGATATCCACATCCCACAGGTTTCCTGTTTTATAACCCACACCAACAATGAAACTCATAAAATAATATCTTCAAATCTTAGTTTATCACCTATGTACTCTGGTGAAATAAAGTCAATGGGAGCAAGGTATTGTCCTTCAATTGAAGACAAGGTCAATAGGTTTAAAGAAAGACAATCCCATCAGATTTTCTTAGAGCCGGAGGGACTAGATAGTGAAATTATCTATCCAAATGGAATATCGTCGTCCCTGCCAACCAATATTCAAGAAAAATTTGTAAGAACTATTAAGGGGCTTGAAAAAGTAACAATAACACAACCAGCATATGCAATAGAGTATGACTTTGTTAATCCCCAAGAACTTGATCACACACTTCAAACAAAAAAAATTAAAAACCTATTTTTTGCTGGGCAAATAAATGGAACCACAGGTTATGAAGAAGCCGCGGCTCAAGGTATCGTTGCTGGAATTAATGCCTCTCTTGCAACAAAATCGAATAAAGAGTTTATTATATCAAGGGCTGATGGCTACATAGGCGTATTAATAGATGATCTTGTAACAAAAGGAACAAATGAGCCTTATAGAATGTTTACCTCTAGATCTGAATACAGGCTTCTTTTGAGGTCTGATAATGCAGATCAAAGATTAACACCTTTGGGAATTAACATTGGTTGTGTTGCTTTAGATAGGCAAATACTATTTGAAAATAAAATTAAAAAAATTCAAGATGGATTTAATATAGCTAAAAAATCAAAAATATCCCCAGATGCTTTATTAAAAGAGGGAATTAAAATTAACAAAGATGGAAAGATTAGAAATGTAATAGATCTTCTATCTTTTTCCAACATTTCTTTTTTAAAACTTAAGAAAATATTTCCAGAACTTTCAAAGCTTAATAACGAGGTTATTGAACAAATTGAAATTGAAGCAAAATATTCAGGCTATCTTCAAAGGCAAAGACTAGACATTTTAGATTTTAAGAGAGATGAGGGTCTTAAGATTCCAAATGATATAGATTATAAAAAAGTGGGCAGCCTCTCAAACGAAGTAGTTGAAAAGCTTCTTAAAATAAAACCTCCGTCTTTAGGCGCTGCATCAAGAATATCTGGTGTCACACCAGCGGCCATAATAGCAATTCTGAGATTTATAAAAAAAAATAAAAATAAAAAAGCGGCTTAATATTGGAAAAACATAAAATAATAGAAAAATACAAACTATCTATAACTCAAGTTAGTTTGATAGAATCTTATTTTAATGAATTAAAAAAAACAAATAAAACATTAAACTTAGTTGGACCATCTACAATTAGTAATTTTTGGGATAGGCACATAAATGACTCACTGCAATTATCTAATTTTATAACAAACAAAAAATCTACAATAATTGACTTGGGCACTGGCGCTGGTTTACCAGGTTTGATATTATCAATTTATGGTTATCGAAAAATTTTACTTGTAGATTCAAAATTAAAAAAAATAAAATTTATTAAGGACTTTGTTAAAGAGAATAAAATTAAAACAAGCATAATTTGTTCAAGGATTGAAAATATTAAAAACCAGAAATTTGATTTCATAATATGCAGGGCCTTCGCACCCCTTTCTAAAACCTTAAATTATTCACTAATATTTTACAAAAAAAACACATCACTGCTTTTTCTAAAAGGAAGAAGTGTTAAAAAAGAAATTGATGATGCAAATAAGTTTTTTAGATTTAAATACGAATTATTTCAAAGCATAAGTGATGGAGATGGTTTTGTGCTGAGAATTAGTGATTTGGTAAAGTTGTGAAAAAAATAATATCTATAACGAATCAAAAAGGCGGTGTTGGCAAAACAACAACCACAATTAACCTTGCTACCTCTCTAGCTGCAGTAAAAAAAAACGTTTTAATTGTCGATGCTGACCCACAAGGAAATGCCAGCACCGGACTAGGCCTTCCTTATAACAAAAGAAACCCTTCTATTTATGAAATGATACATGAAAAAAAACTTTTAAAAGAAGGCATAATGGAAACAATAATACCTGGTTTAAAAATAATCAGTGCGAATACAGATCTCGCAGCTGCAGAAGTTGAATTGACAGATTTTCAAGAGAGGGAATATGTGTTAAAAAATATTTTTTTGGATTTACATAATTTTGATTTTATTTTTATTGATTGTCCTCCAGCACTAGGGTTGTTAACCATAAATTCATTAGTTGCCTCAAATACAGCTCTAATCCCACTACAATCAGAATTTTTTGCTTTAGAGGGCCTTTCATCTTTAATTAAAACAATAGATTTAATAAAACAAAACTATAACAAGGATTTAGAAATTGAAGGCATATTATTAACAATGGCTGATAAAAGAAACTCCCTAAGCTCTCTTGTTGAAAAGGACGTGAGGCAGCATTTTGGAAAAAAAGTATATAATACAACTATACCACGTAATGTTAAGATTTCTGAAGCGCCAAGTCATGGAAAACCAGCGCTAATATATGATACACATTGTGCAGGTTCATTGGCTTATATTGAGCTTGCAAAAGAAGTAATTTTAAACCAAAATAAAAATAATGAATAAAGATAAGAAGCTAGGAATGGGGTTGGGCGCATTGCTATCCACACCAAATGAAACAAATGAAGGCAATCAAGGCATTAGAAAGATAAATATATCACAAATTATACCAAACCCATCTCAACCAAGAAAAAATTTTAAGGAATCTGACCTAGAAGAGCTCTCAAACTCAATAAGGAACCAAGGCTTAATACAACCTATCATTGTGAGATCAACTAACGATAATAACTATCAAATTGTTGCTGGAGAAAGAAGGTGGAGAGCATCACAATTAGCGGGCCTACACGAGGTTGATTGTGTAGTAAAAAATATAGAAGACACTAAAGTACTTGAATCTGCACTTATTGAAAATATTCAAAGAGAGGATCTTAATGTAATTGAAGAAGCACAAGCATATAAAGGTTTAATTGAGATAAATAATTTAAACAATGAAAAGCTTGCTAAAAAGATTGGAAAAAGTGCCAGCCATGTTTCAAACATATTAAGACTTTTGGAATTAGATGACGAGATCAAAGAAATGGTAATCAACGGGGATCTATCCATGGGTCACGCACGAGCCTTAATTGGAGTTCCAGACGCATTAGATAAAGCAAAAGATATAATAAATAAAAAACTTAGCGTAAGACAGGTTGAAAAAATTACCTCGAAATACAAAAATAACAAGGTTAATAAAAAAAATACAAGCAAAGATCCCAATATTGTTGATTTAGAAAAAGAGTTATCTGATAAAATTGGTTTAAAAACCTCAATTCAATTTAATGAGAGCGGCTCATCAGGATCTTTGACACTTTATTATTCAGACCTTAATCAACTTGATGAAATTATGAAAAGGCTTAAGAAATAATTATTCTTCTTAGATTTAAAACAAATCTTAAACCAAGAGATATTGCCAACTGATTATTTTTTCTTAAGTCCATTTCGGCCACCATTAGTGTTTTGATAATTTTTGTTTTTTTTGCTGAGTCAATGCTTTTAAAAATTTTTAAAAAAATATCCTTTTCTTTAAACAAATATTTAGGAATGCTTGATAAAAAAATTTTGTCATTTTCACTATCTATTATAAGGTATAAATATCGTTTAATAGAGTTAAAAAGCATTAATAAAACTGTATAATCAGACACCTTCTCATTATATAAATTAATTAACTTCTTATTACTTTCAAAAATACTAAAAAAAATCTTATCTGGATTATCTAAGTTTTGATCAATCAAAATCCTAATATTTTCGAGATTGTTTTTTTTCTCACCAAGTAACAAAATTTTATCCATTTGATTTTCTAAAAAAACAAATTTATCGTCTAATAAATCAACTAAATACCAATAAATATCCTTTTCTAACTTTGATTGATTTTTATTTGTTATTAAGTTGATTGCATTCATTTTTGTATTTCTATCAAGGGCATAACAATCAACCAAAGAAAAATTACTACTCTTAGCGGTCTTTAGTTTTAATGATTTATTTTTTGGAGAGTTTGGTGAAATAAATATATAAATATTATTTAAGTCATTATCCAAAAGTAAATCACTTTCCTTCATATTTTTAACTATATTTATTTTTTTACTGCTAAAGAGCCCACCACCTTCATTTATACCTTCGTTTTTTTCTAATTTTTCTAAATAATAATCACCTTTTTGCATGAAATAATCCACCAATGAATCTCGGACTCTGTGTATATAACTTTCATCATTTCCTGAAATTAAGAACAACGATTTATCTTTAAGAATATCTTTGTTGAATAAAACTGATAAGGGGTCAAGCTTCATCGCTACAATTTAACTCTGATTCTTTTCCTCTTAAGTAATTAAAAAACTTATCCAAATTATCTTTAGCTGCAAGCTCGTATAAATTTTCTAATGATTTATCTGATCCAAAATCATAGCCAGATGACTTAGGTGAAAAAGAAAAATTTGAATAAATTTGTTTATTTAGAATTTGGCAATTTTTTTCAATTAAGTATAATTTATAGTTAAATCTAATTTCATAATCTAACTTAGACACAACCTGATTTGTCTCAACTGATTTTTTAGTTATTGTTTCTGAGGTATAAACATCTAAACTATACTTAGAAGAAATAGGATCACCAAATCTTTCATTCAAAACTCTGTTGAAAACTTGTAAATCTATTCCTCTAATAACTAATTCTGTTTTGTTATAAAATAATTCTGAAGTAATATTTTTTTCAGAGTATAAAAAACTAACATTTTTACAACTAATTGTTGTTACTAGTAAAATTATTAAAAAAAATAAACGTTTCATGAAATAACAAAGTTTATTATTTTATATGGAACATATATTTCTCTAACAATATTTTTATCTAAAAGATATTTGGAAACCTTTTTGTTTTTCCTTGCCATCTCTAATATTTCATCTTTCTCATGATTATTATTAAACTCTATAACATGCCTTGTTTTACCATTTATTTGAACAGCAACATTAAATTTCTCTAACTTTACTTCTTTTTTATATTCAGGCCAATCTGATTCTATACAAAGCCCACCAAAGTTCATTGAACACCATATCTCTTCACTTATATGTGGTATAAATGGATGAGAAACTTTAGCTATATTTTTAATTGCCCATTCATACATTTCTTTTGAAATTTCTTTTTCATTAATTTTTTTTGTTAGAAAATTTACGTACTCGTAAATTTTAGCAACTGATTTATTAAATTGAAAATTTTCAATATTTTTTGAAATATCATTGATAATATTTTCTATAAACTTTTTATGTTCAGAGTCATTTGTTGTGTTTGTAAAACTATAGCTTTCAAATTGAACAACAATATCCCAGAGTCTATTTATAAATTTTTTTGATGATGCTATTCCTGTATCTGTCCATTGCAAGTCTCTTTCTGGAGGACTATCAGATAACATAAACCATCTTGCGGTATCAGCGCCATAATTTTCAATAATATCATTGGGGTCAATAACATTTTTTTTAGACTTACTCATTTTTTCAACTTTTCCAATTTCAACTTTGTTATTTTTTAAATCATAGTAATTATTATTTTTTTTCACCACCTCCTTAGGCTCAATCCATTTACCAAGATAATCTTTAAATGTTTGATGCGTTACCATTCCTTGAGTAAACAAACCCTTGAAGGGTTCATCCAGGCTAAAATAGTTAAGATCTCTTAGAGCTTTTGTAAAAAACCTAGAATATAGAAGGTGTAATATTGCATGTTCAATACCACCAATATATTGATCAACTGGCAACCAGTAATTTATATCATTCTTGTCAAATGCACTATCCGATCTTGGGCTGCAATATCTAAAATAATACCAAGATGATTCAAAGAAAGTATCAAAAGTATCGGTTTCACGAATTGCCTTTAGTCCAGTTTTTTTGCATACTGTTTTTTTCCACTCTTCATAGTTTGAAAGTGAAGATACAGATCCTTTTAGTTCATCTACCTCTGGAAGTTTCACGGGCAATTCATCATCCTCAACAGCAATCACTTCACCGTCTTCTCTATATATTATTGGTATTGGGCAGCCCCAAAACCGCTGCCGAGATATTCCCCAGTCCCTAAGTTTAAAGTTTGTTTTTTTCTTACCCAAGCCATTTTTTTGTAATGATTCTATTATAAGTAACTTTGCATCTTCAGTTCTGTTACCATCAAGAAAATCTGAATTTATAACTATACCATTTTCTGTGAAAGCAGTTTTGTTGATAACAAATTTGTTATTATGATCTGCTGGTTTTACAACAGGTATAACTTCTAATTTATATTCGTTTGCAAAATCTAAATCTCTTTGATCATGTGCAGGGCAACCAAAAATAGCACCAAGCCCATATTCCATTAAAACAAAGTTTGCTATGTAAACAGGTAGTTTTTTATTTTTAATATAAGGATGGTCAACATTTAATTTTGTTAAAAACCCTCTTTTATCTTTTTCTTGATTAAGGTTTTCACACTCTAAAATAAAGCTTTGAATCTTTACATTTTTTTCTGCGAGCTTTTTTGCTATCGGATGCTGCGGTGATATAGCAATAAACGTAGCACCAAAAATTGTGTCTGGTCTTGTTGTGAAAACTTTTATATAATCAACACTACCTTCATCAAAATTATTTAAACCAAAGTTTATCTCAGCTCCTACGGATTTTCCTATCCAATTAGACTGCATTATTTTAACTTTGTTTGGCCACTCATCTAACTTTTCAAGATCCGACAATAATTCCTCAGAATATTTGCTAATATTTAAAAACCATTGAGACAACTTTTTCTTTTCTACTAATGCCCCAGACCTCCATCCCTTTCCATCAATTACTTGCTCATTTGCAAGAACAGTTTGATCTACAGGATCCCAATTAACCTCAGCTTCTTTTTTATAGGCCAGTCCCGAATTGAACATATCTATAAAAAATTTTTGTTCATGTTTATAATATTCAGGATGGCAAGTAGCTATTTCTCTTCCCCAATCTAAAGACAGTCCCATTTTCAGTAACTGATCTTTCATAATTTTAATATTTTGATAAGTCCATTCACCAGGGTGCTTTTTTTCAATCATAGCAGCATTTTCTGCAGGTAATCCAAAAGCATCCCAACCCATGGGGTGAAGAACATTGAAACCTTTCATTTTTTTATAACGAGCAACTACGTCACCAAGAGCATAATTTCTAACATGTCCCATATGAATTTTACCAGAGGGATATGGAAACATTTCTAAAACATAAAATTTCTTTTTTTTATTATCTGATTTAACAACGAAAACGTTTTTATCAGACCATTTTTTTTGCCATTTTGGCTCTACTGTTTTATGATTGTATCTAGATGACACTTCTTAACTTGATTTTAATTTTAACTTTTTAGCTTTATTTAAAATAGCATTTTCTATCTTTATATTATTTTCCAAATTGTTTTCTAGGTTAATCCAGATTTGATTGTTAAATTTTTGACAGAACGATGTTACTTTAAGATTTTGGCTTATAAGTTCAGATCCATTTATAAAAATATTTAACTTACACCTTTCGTCAAAATTTTCTTCAGTAGAATACCAATCTGTAATAATAACACCACCAAATGGATCAGTTGAGGAAACAGGCATAAAACTAATAGTTTCTAAAGCACCTCTCCATAAAAATTGATTAATAGGCATTCCAACCATTCCAACCTGATTATTGGCATCTTCTTTTTTATTCAAAATACCTTGAAATTTAATTCCTTCTTTGCCCAAGAGTCCACCACCAGTTTGAAGTCTGTTTTGAGCATCTCTTAGTGCTAATTCCTTGTTAACAGCAGGATTAAATACTGTTCCTGAATTTTCAATTATTTTTCCTGTAGTTTGCGCTTTGCTCCACATTTCCTTTTTTTCTTCATCTGTTAAATTTTTGTTGCAAGCTGTGATTAATATTAAAAGTAATAACAAGAGAAATTTTTGAAAGTAAAACATTAACTATAAATATTGTATTGAGACAAAAAAGTAAAACACAAAAAAAACGGCACTTAAATTAAGTGCCGTTTTTAATAAAACAGTGTGTTTTATTAGAATGACATGTTAGCACCGATGTACCATGCTGAACCTTGTTGGTCATTTGAAACACCTTCATCTTCAGAAGATTTATCAGTATAACCAATTACAGCAGTCACACCAGAAGCTACAGCATATGAAATGCTTGCAGAAGTAATGTCAACTGAGTCAGTAGTTGTACCAGCAGTACCAGTAGTTGTACTATCTTTTGACTCACCTGAAACAACACCTACGTTGAAAGTTATATCGCCACTTACATATTTTGCACCAGCTTTCATAACTTCACCGTCGTTTTGTGTACTTGCTACAGCATCACCAGCTCCGTCTTTTTCTACACTGTCACCATCAGCAAAACCAACTGCAACAGTTAGATCACCAGTAACAGCACTTAGACCGATATGCATTCCGCCTTCGTCAGCCGTTAATGATCCACCAGTCATAGAGTTATCAACTGCAGAGTAACCAGCACCGATAGTAACTGTTGAGTCACCAGCAGTAGTTACATAAGTTGCACCAGCAGCCATATGACCATCTACTTTTGCTGAAGTAGCAGCAGCAGTGTTATCATCTGTTGAGAATGAGAAAGAAGCTTTTAAGCCATCCATACCAAAGTCATCAGCAGTGTGATATTCGAAACCGTATACTGTGTTAGCAGTTGCGAAATCTAAGCCAGTTGGAGCGTTGTTAGTAGTGGTAAGTGTAATACCTTCTTGACCAGCTGAACCAGGCACAGAAATATCGTGAGTACCAGAAGCGTTACCAGCGTTGATCAAGTCTAACTTTGAACCGTCAGTAAATGTTAAAGTGAAACCTGAGTCTAAATCAGCTCCACCAGATTCATTTTGTAACATGAAGCTAGTTGAAATAGTCATACCAGCATCAGTTGTTTCAGAAAGTGATACAGTAAAGTTTACATCACTAACTTGAGCTCTTGAATCACCATTCGCACCATCTTGTGATTTGAAATGAATTCCTTGCTCAGAATTACCACTCATTGTAGAAGTTACAGCTTCAGCTACTGATGCAGCACCTAAAGTTGAAACTAGAGCAGTTCCTAATAATAGTTCTTTTTTCATAATTACTCCTTTTGAGTTAATGAATATTCATTAAATATTAAGACTAATCTTAATATTGGAATTCTAAATATTTAAAAATTGATAAAACTTCAAAAAAAGCATACAAAAATTTAAATAATAACAATACGTGTTGTATTTATACAACAATTGAAATATGTTTAATTACGAAAAATACGCAGAAATTAGGGATTTTATTAAAAAAACCAAGAAAAATACCCAAATTATTTCCATATCCAAAAATCACTCCATTGAAGCAGTAAATAACGCAATTCAACGTGGAATAAGGATTTTCGGAGAAAATAGAGTTTTAGAAGCAAAAAATAAATTCGAAAATTTAAAAATAAAACATAGTGATATTGAGCTGCATTTAACTGGCCCACTACAATCAAATAAGACTAAAATCGCCCTTGATATATTCGATGTATTTCACACCATTGATAGAGAAAAAATTGTAAATGAACTTACCAAATATCAAGATAAAATATCAGAAAAAAAATTCTTTGTACAAGTAAATACAGGAAAAGAAGATTCTAAAAGTGGAATTTATCCAGAAAATCTAAAACAATTTATACATTTTTGCCATAACGAAAAAAATTTAAAAGTACATGGGTTAATGTGTATACCTCCTATAAATGACGATCCTTTTAAGCATTTTCAACATCTTAACTTAATGGCCTCTGAAAATAAAATACAAAACTTAAGTATAGGTATGAGTAATGATTATCAAACAGCTTTAGAATTTAATCCTACTTATATAAGATTAGGCACTATACTTTTTGGCGAAAGATAATGAAAAAAATAATTACAATATATTCCAACATAGTGAATAAAAATTTATTTGATCAACTTTTTACTAACTATCAAAAAGTATATAAAAATTTAGAAGATTTAAAAAAAAATACTTATGAGAATGAAGTAGGACTTATTTTTTTAAATGATAATTTTATTAAAAATCAAATTAAAAATAAAAACTTTATAAAAAATTTTGTAATTATATCATCGGATAATGATCTTGGTGAAAATACTTTAAAACCTCCAGTTGATATATCCACTTTAAAAAAATCTATTAAAAAAATATTTGATAAAAATAAAAATAAAAATACAGAAATAGAAATAATCCATCAAAAAATAATTAATAAAAACAACAACAAATCTGTTCATTTGACAAATATTGAAGAACAAATCTTGCAAAGTCTGATTGAAAACAACAAAGTTAAGAGAAAATATATCAAAGAAAATATTTTGAATATTAAAGGAAGTTTGGAAACCAATTCACTAGATAGTCATCTAACTAGAATAAGAAAAAAATTAATTTCTGCTAATGTAAGTCTTAAGATAATTTCTAAAAATGATATGATATTTCTATCTAATTAAAAAAATTTGGATTAATTAATTTAAAAGTATTTTTATTAAAGAACGCATTGTGATTATGGTTAAATAAAGAAACCATCAATTGTTCTGTTGAATTTGTTACTATTATTTTTCTCAAAACCAATGGATTATTTTCAAATAAAATTTTAATTTTGTAAACATCATCCTCAAACTCAGTTTCTTTTTCTAAAGTAATTCCCCCTTCAATTATTTGAATTTTCATGGAAGAAAAAAAATTAACATCTTTAAATAACTCAAAGAAAAACCTACCAGAGGTATTTTGAGTATTAAAAAACTCAATTTCATCAATATCAAAATTATAGTACATTGATCTATCTTTATCCATTATAATCAGTATTTTAGTTGGATTATTGTACTCAACTCTTATTCTTTGTTCACCAACCAAAAGTTTACCTTCTTCAACCCCACTATCGCTTTCTTGTATAAAATTTGATGTGAACGAGTCTAAGTTTAGAAGGTATTCGTTAATTGATTTTCTGTAATTATCTTCATTTGCTAATGTTTTATTACAAATAATAACGAAGCATATAATAAATAACTTAATTAACTTATTTTTTTTTAAGTACATGTCTTTTACCAGCATTATTTGCTTCAGATATAATGCCGTCTTCTTCCATTTTTTCGACAATTCTAGCAGCTCTGTTATAACCTATTTGTAAATATCTTTGTATGTAACTTGTTGAAACTTTCTGTTGCTCTATAATTATATTTACTGCCTTATTATATAATTCATCTACATTATCACTAATTAAATCTAAATTTTCATTTTGAGTCACATTATTTTCATCAAAGGATATTGTTTTATTCTGATCGAGTGTTCCCTGTCTTTTTATATGTGTAACAACTTTTTCAACTTCAGATTCAGATACAAACCCTCCATGCAGTCTTTTAATATTTGCACCATTTTCAAGAAATAACATGTCGCCACTTCCTAAAAGTTGTTCAGCTCCCATTTCATTTAGAATTGTTCTACTATCAAATTTACTTGCAACCTTATAACTTATTCTGCTTGGAAAATTTGCTTTAATAGTTCCTGTTATTACATCAACACTTGGTCTTTGAGTAGCAGTTATCAAATGTATACCTGATGCTCTTGCCATCTGAGCAAGCCTTTGAACAAGTGTTTCAACTTCTTTTCCAGCAACCATCATTAAGTCAGCCATCTCATCTATAACAACAACAATAAATGGCATTCTTTCTAACTCTATCTCTCTTTTTTCAATGATTGGCATTCTTGTTTCAGAGTCAATACCTGTCTGAACTTCTCTATAAAGTTTTTTTCCTAAAGATAATGTTCTGTCTACTTTTGAGTTATAAGATCTAATATTTTTTACATTTACTGAACTCATTAATTTATACCTATTTTCCATTTCTCTGACCACCCATTTTAATGCGAAAACTGCTTTATTTGGATTTGTTACCACAGGCGTTAGTAAATGAGGGATGTCTTCATAAACACTTAACTCAAGCATTTTTGGATCAATAAGAATTAACTTACATTCATTTGGTTTGAATTTGTGTAATATGCTCAATATCATTGTATTAATACCAACTGATTTTCCCGAGCCAGTAGTTCCCGCAATTAGAAGATGTGGCATCTTTTCTAAATCAGTAAATACTTTTTCTCCTGATATATCTTTTCCCAAGGCTAATGTTATTGAGTTGGTCGTGTCATTAAAGCTCGAGTCATCAATTAAATCTCCAAACAAAACACTATCTCTTTTAGAGTTTGGTATTTCAATACCGAGACTCATTTTCCCAGGTTGAGATGAAATTCTTGCAGAAATAGATGACATAGCCCTAGATATATCATCAGACAAACCAATGACTTTACTTGATTTAATTCCAGCATTGGGAACAAATTCAAATAAAGTTACAATTGGTCCAGATTTATAATTTGTTATTTTACCCTCAACACCATACTCCGATAATGTTTTCTCTAATTTAGTAGCTGAGTCTTTATTAATTCTATCAATTTCTTTACTCCACCTCTCCTTTTTTAGTGATCTATTTAAAAGATTTATTGACGGAAGATTAAATTTAAATGAGTCAAACTCTTTTTGAACAAATTCTGTTTTGTATGTATTTTTTTCAATAATATTTTCATTTTTTAAATTTTTTCTAATAGTCGGCTCA
>MDTG01363583.1_pt1 | contig 15766 bp, 18 predicted proteins | sample 811421 | NCBI WGS metagenome assembly MDTG01 (sample SAMN05326645, study PRJNA326480) | marine metagenome | isolation source: seawater | place: Pacific Ocean: South East | collected 2011 | reverse complement strand
CGCTTGATCATAATCTCGACCTAGAACATTGATATATAGAGTTTCAACATAAATTTCATTATTTACATCATTTCCATATCGTTCTTTGAATTCATCGGATGCTAAGAAAGAAGAAGCAACAGCTCGTTCATCATCTTTTCCAGAGCTGAAATTACCTATCCAATATTTAAGTCCATCTGCATCAGGGAACCTGGAAAAAGCAGCATTATAAAGCCGGAACATTTTTCCAGAATCTGTATGTAAACCCGTAACTTGATCAAATGTTGCTTTGATATCGTTAATGAGATTGATATCCTTATCATCAAACTTGAGAATAGACTCACCAGTTAGCTCGTCAATGCCAGAAGAAGTGCCTACGCCATATTGATCACCGCCTAAATCATAAAATTTATAAGTATCACTTTTACCTAAATATACTTTTTCTGATTGGAATCCTAAGGAATTAATTGCTTTAATTTCTTTACTAGTGACCAAAGCATTTTGATCTGAAAAAGTAAGCTTCTCAATATTGGATAATGTGTCTATTCCATCATTGGTAGATAAGCGATTATCGGTAACGGTAACTATTTTATTGGTTATTGAAAATGAATAGTCAGAGAATTTACCTGAATAAGCAGCTGTATCATAGTCAGCTCCACCATCAATCGTGTCATTACCAGCATTTCCTTGGAAAACATCATTTCCTAAACCTCCTTTGAGAGTATCTTGTCCATTTAAACCATTAAGAACCTCTCCTTGGATATCATTAACATTGACAATTACATATTGATTTGATTGATTACCATCTGAATCATTAGCAGTCACAACTACATTAAATTTATTTACTATTTGACTAGGTCGTTCAGTAATTGTAGAAATTGATTGAATAGCACAATAATTAGTATCGTCAATAACACTTCCTTGCAAATTCAGTAAAGGTAACTCCGATATAGTCAAACCACTCTGAGGATAATTTACGGTATATGTTGTTTGATTGTTTAACAATAGTGGATTAAGAATACCATCTCCTAAAAGATGTCCAAAAACAGAAAATCCCTCATTTTGAGAATCAAGATGTATATTATCAGATAAGTTTATAAACCACTCAGAAGTGGCACTATTAGGTTGATTAGCAACTTTTGCCATTGCTATAGTACCCATCAAATTTGAATTAGTAGGTTCATTAATTATTTCACCTTTTGAGATTATTCTTATTGGATAACCACCTATTTCATTAGATGCTAAAGCAGGCCAATTATACGCCCCTCCTTGAATAACAAAATCAGGAACTAATCTATGAATTAAGGTTTTATCGTAGGAACCATCGTTTACATATTGAATAAAATTATTGCTAGTAATAGGTGTAGATTGATTACTTTCATTTTGATCATTGTAGACCTCAATAAAAAAACTTTTATCAACATTTGGAGTTGAATAATTAGTAGTAAATTGTAAAGTTATTCCATTCAATTGTTGATTGGTTTCATAATCAGGCGTATCTTTAAAACTTAATTTTCCTGTATCTTTATTAATCGTAAAAAGACTTTTCTCTCCGCCATTTATTGACCATGTAACTTGCTCGTTAGCTGTAAAAGTATAAACTTCTTTATTATTTTCATCGATGGAAGCATAAGTTAATTCTGCTCCCTCTGCCCCAGAGGCACCTTTAATTAATGGCGCAGTCATCTTCTTTACCTTTAATATATGAAAATAATTAGATAAGTAATACTATAACCATAAGGTTCAAAAACTAGTCATGTCGCAAAAAAACGTTTTAGGCACTGAACTTAAATCTTGCAGTTGCAACCCTATGACTGGATGGTATCGAGATGGATCATGCAAAACAGATATATCTGATCGAGGGATGCATACTGTATGTGCTGTTATGACAGATCAGTTTCTTTCTTACAGCAAAGCTCAAGGGAATGATCTTTCCTCACCGCAAATAGGGTTTCCCGGATTAAAACAAGGTGATCACTGGTGTCTTTGTGCTCCTCGATGGAAAGAAGCTTTTGATGATGGAATGGCTCCTTTAGTTATACTTGAGGCAACAGAAGAAAGTACATTACAAGTGATTGAAATAGAGACGTTAAAAAAATTTTCACATAATAAATAATCTATAAAGCATTAATATTTCAATTCGAGTTTTACTAAACCTAAGCCACAAATAAGATCTAAGAATTAATTTTGGCGAACAATGATAAATTTTACTTTTTAAAATTCATAAGAATATCTAGCCTAACAAAAAATTAGTGAATTTATATGTTGATCAACACTATCATTTTGTAATCAAAAAAATTCAGTGCCGATTTTCACTATCTTCGAAAGAGGGGAGACAAAATAAATTAAAGAAAGTTTGAAAACAATTCAACTCTTAGATTATAGTTAGAGGTTTGATGAATTCTAAATTTTTTTATCTACTCATCTTGCACTTAGTAGATTACAAGCTAGAAATAAAGATATATAGATACTTACATGTTAAGCACCTCATCTAGAATTAAAATACAAGAAATATTAACCAGAATTGCCAAGGGCAATGAAGTAACACTTAAAGAAAGAATTTATATCAACAAGTATGCATCTAGGAATCAAAACGTATCTGCTTGGTTAAGAAAAGCATCACACCTTCAAAGAAAAGGACTGAGTTCTAATCAAATAGATGACTTACTCAATGGACTTGATTTATGTTCATCTGATCCACATTCAACATATAATCCAACTAGAGATGATCTAGGAGAATGGTTCTCAGGGGCTCCTTCATGGGTCAGAAGAAGTTAGAAAAACTACAATTTTAAAGAATAAGACTTAAAGATAGATTAAAAATCAAGCAGCCTCATCTTTCTCTTTCTTATCTAGTTTTAGCAAATCTATAACATTAGAGCTAATTGGTCCAAAATCATCCTCTTTAGCAGAAGAAATAGAATCTTTCATCAAAAGCTTTACGAGTGACGTAATCGAAGCCGATAAATACTTAAAACTTTCAAATATATTGCTCAACTCACTCTTGATTTCCTCTTGATGCTTACCTTTGCTCATTAAAGTTGAAACTGTCCACCCTGCCAAGCCTAGAACAAGTAAAAATACAATCGTAATCATAATAATAGAAGCTATAGATCATGTATATCTATTAGACATAAATAAAGCAAGCTAAAATACGTAATATTCTTTATATTTTAATAAACTCAAAATAATTTTTTTATATTCCAAGAGGTCTTATCAATAACCGTATCATCTATTCCTGCTCTAGATGAAAATAAAGCCCAATCTATTTCTTCTAGTGTAAGAAATAAAAAAATAAAAGCTAAAATAACATTAGTAATAATAAATCTTACTACTTCGATTAAAGTGTTCATATCTAAAATACTTCGATATCTCAAGCTATGCAGAGTTGAGAAAGTCATCTATGATCAAAAAAGAAAATATAACTAAGCATAATAATTCCTTATAAAAAGTCAATGATTTATAAAAATTAAAACTAAATTAATGTATAGGGTTGAATAGTATCCTATTTAAAGCAAGATAAAATGACAATGAAAAGAATATTTCAATGTTCACAAAGCTGAAGTAATTCTAGTTTAATACACAAAGTATTATTTTCAAGATCGGTCTATTAAATAAATATACTTATTATATTAGCTCTATCAATAATATATTTTACCTCAAGCAATAAAGAAATAAGTCATTACCTAGTAACAATATCAAATAGTTAAAAGATTACAAAATAAATGAATACATCAAATGCAAACTCGAATTAATTAAGTATTCGGTTAATGAATTACTACCTTAAAAAATCTAGACAAAGTAAAAAACATAATCTAAAAGAATATCATAATTAAACTATAAACTTGCTTATGCTAATAATTAATAGCTGCATAATTTAGCTAATCGGATGGAACTATTCATAGCAGCTTCAACTCCAATATAACCACCTAAATCAAACCAATCCCCACAAAATCCAATATTGCTTTGTGAAGACCATTGTAAGTCTATAGGCAAAAGATTATTTATCGGCTGAGAAGCTCTCCAATGCATTTGATTGATAAGTTTAGCTTGTAAAAATAAATCTATAAACTTTTTTTTTGATACAAAAATTGAAATCAAAATTTGAATAATTTTTTCAAAATCCAAGTCAAAATGTTTATTTTTTGTACAGCAATGTAAGACTATAATCATAGATCCATCTATTTGAGATTGAAAAATAATCCTTTCAAAAAAGAATTTTTGACTAATAACCTTTTCAAAGCATATTTGTAAATATTTTAGATTAAAATTTTGAACTATTTGAGAGTTGGAAACATGCATAATATAATTTTTCCTTTTCAAATACTCCTGTTTTTTTACTTCCATTAATATAGTATCTACAATCTCATCTTCTCCTTCTATGAAAGCATCACGAAGTGGTAGAGAATTAATATTTAAAACTTGTAAACATCTTGGATGTGCTATTAATGAGCTTGAAAGAATAAGATTTTTGCATTTAATTGTCTCATTATGATTAGTTTTTAGCTCCCACGTAAAATTTAGACGTTTAATTGACTTAGTAACTGTATTAAATAAAAAATTAATACTTTTTGAACTTACAGACTGTGCTATTATTTCCTCACAAAAATTAATCATAAAAGGAAAACCCCTATATATTTTATAATCAGTAAATTCATTGTATATTTTACCAAATTCATTAATAAATAAAATATCATTAGTTATATCTATCAATTTTTTTGACTTTAATAGAGGTGAAATTAAATTTGATAAATCTTCGGAAATATTATGACTTAAGCTAATTGATGGCAAACCATGATCAAATTCAAGAATAATATTTTTTCGTGATTTTCTAGTGGTGGATCTTCCTCCAACTCTCCTTCCCTGTTCGATTAATAATATCGAAGCGTCAGGAAATCTTGTATTTAATGATGCTACAAAAGTAGATGCCGAGATACCGGCACCTATCACTACAAAATCATAAATATTACTCATCGATTGGGTAAATATAAATTGCGATTACTAGCAATTTCTCCTTCTTCTGCAATAAAATCTCTTAACACAGTTTCTTCTTTTTCTGTGACATAATCACCACATTCATTTCTAATTCGCCTCATGGTAAATTCCAATAGATCTTGTATAAACTTTTCATCATCAGGGAAAGTCACAAATTTTAAATACGTATTATTTAAAGCAAAATCACTTGAAGATTCTGAAGAGACTCCTTCTTTTTTTGCTTCGCAAAATTTAGTTGCAAATCTCTCACCTACAGAATTTTGAGCTGCTGATAAATCCATATCAATCGCTTCTAGAATTGGTGGAAATAAAATATATATAAAAAATGAATAAACAATAATTATACTAAAAAGTTCTTTCATAATTTTATTCATAAGGAAGATTCGAAAATGGACTTGAATGAAAACAATAAAATAGCTTTAAGCGAAAAATACTTACTTAATATTAATAGCTTTTCAAAATTAATTATATATACAAATCCAAGAAAGTGAAAGCGAATGATCTACATCCGCTACAAATTATCATTACAACCAAATCCTATCAATCACTATCTCTTACAGCTATTCATGGAATTAAAGCATCTTTAAGGAAAAAAGAGCAGGGTGAAAAATACTAAGTCAATTTTCAGTTCTAATATTTTTTGGACTTTAAAGGATCTATTTCTATTAATATCTAACTTTAAATTATAGAATATAGAGGTTATTCAATTAATTTACCTACTATAGATGATAAAAGGCCTATTGACTTTTATTTCTTAGCCTACATCGACTTTATAAATTTCAAGAATAAAATCTATATTGAGCTAGAGATATCAATATTTAAATAACAAGCACTTATTAATTTATATAGGTCTTGGATCAAGTAGATTATACTTTGTCTAACTAACTGGAAAGCTCAAGAAAATGACTATAAATACCATTTTTTTATTCCTGTTAGTCATAGCTGCTTATCTCAATTTATACTTAACCTTTAAAAAACTAAAAATACAGAAAAAAAAAGCAAAATTACCAATCTCATCTAAAGAGTGGAGAGAGAAAATAGAAGATGAAAACTTTAAATCATGGCTTTCAAATAGAGAAAGATTAAAAGATAAAGCAAAAGATAACTGAAAATACTTTAAATCTCAATTCTTATTACGTTAGTATTACCAATGAAAATATTGAAAAGTAAAAATATTAATCTTTAATAGTGAGTGATTGTAAAAAGTAGATCAAGAAAAACTTGCCTGTAGTACATATTTAAGTTCTTCTCCAATAGCTCTATTATCTTTAGGGTTAAATGATTGCATCTGATCACTTTTAGAATCAGCTACAATTTCTTCCATAGAAGATCATATCTATATCTGATAGGATTTAGAAAAGGCTATAATTGAATTAAGGCAATATCATCATGCTTTATATAAAGCTACAGTAATAAATTAATTAGCAAGACGCACAAATATTTTAACGTGAGGTGCTTGTATAGCAAAATCCATTTTTAATACAAAAGTCATAAGCAAATAGTTTTAATGATTCAGGCATATCCTGCCATTGCATTTCTTCAAGTTGATTTAACTGATCTGAGCTTAAACTTTCTTTAATTTCATAAGCTTCCATCATCTTAGCCCAACTTGAAGAAAAATTATCCAGATAAAAAGCTTTTTGATTTTGATTAAAAAACTTAATTATATCTTCATTAGTCACCACTTCTCTAGATAAATTCTTATAGTGTTCGAATTCTGAAGACCAATCTGGGGTTAAACTTGAAGACATCAATGACTTTATTAATTCATCATTATAATTTACAAAGTCCATAAAATAAATGGAATGACCAAATGAACATAATAATTTATTCAAGAATTCCAATGAAAACATAAATCTGATGACAAAAAAATATATAGAAAATAGTCACCGATCTGTTTAAATATCCAATTTATATTCCAAGATAACTCGTGAACAGACATCGCTTCTATAGATGAAATATTCACGAAAATAAAATGCAAGCTTTCTGATCTCTATATCCAGAGGGTTCTGGTAATGAATAACATTAGCGATCCTTATACTTTGTTAACACAATTAATCTCTATTAATGTATTAGTTACACGTTATTGATAAAACTATGCTGCTAAAAAGTTTAGATGGATGTCTATTAAAAATTGGTTCATTTCCAGCTTTTCACTACAACGCTTATGGAGGCGGCGGGAAAGGAACATTACTGCAATCTAAAAACAATAATACCTTGACCTTGAACTTTTCATCTAAGACATTTTCAATTCCTCCACTTAATTCACAAACAACAAATTTTTTATCTCTTCCATTACCTCCAGGTTTACAAATTGATATGTCAATGGACAAACTCGAAGGAACTATTGATCAGAATTCAGGAGCAATCTTATTGGAATTTAACTCCAAATTTGTTTTAAGTATTTTAGGTATATTCCACTTCCCTCCTTTATTGGTTGAGACAATTCTTACAACAGGAAAAATCAAAGGTAACTTACATCAAGGGACTGGTCTTGTCCTTCAAAAAAATGGCATAACCAAATTAGTAGGTCTTGCTATAATTCCTCAAACTGGCAATAAAGTTTTAGATATATTCCTTGATCTTCCAAATGAGGCACTAGCAGAACTCAACTGTGAAATTAAATCATCAAATTAACATAGTCATAGTTACCTTCTAAAAACAGTCAAGTCAGAACCTAAATCACAAACCCAATAAAAGAAAAACAGCAAAGCTGTCAATACAAATAACTAGAAATAAAATGATACGGTTAATCTTAAGTCTTCTACCTGTAGCTATTTTTCCATAAACTGAATCGCGATAATATACTCTGACTGTTAAGGAGATAATTTTTCAATCTTGGCTTTTTGAAGTTATAGTATGTAAATTCAATTTTCTTTTTTAGATCATTTAAATCAATAGCAACAGGCATCTGTAATATCCTCCACTAAGCTTTTTTCTCTTAGATCTGCATACAAAACCAGAGAGTAATTGCTTATCAAATACTAATACACACCTATTTGTAATGAAAAATAGATACACATTATATTTAATCAAAAATGTAAAAAAATGAACAAGCAACTCTATTCTATGGACAATTCATCTGAAAACATTTACAAGCTCGATTGAATTTGTTAAAAATTATCTAGTAAACACTCAATCCCTGTGTCATTATCACAAGCCATATCTCGGATATCACTACGATTCCAAACTATAAACAAACTAGATTTAACCAATAGGATAAAATTGAATACATCAAGCAAGTTCTAGGGACGTATATCTAACAGAGCAGATAAAGCACCTCCCACATCCTCTAAACCAATACACCTATAACTTCATAACTAATGACTACTGATCTACCAAGTATTAACTCTTTAAAATCAAAAAAGAAAAAAATAGCAGCTAGCAGTATTCATAAATGGACTGTATTTACTCTTTTTTTTATAACTACTTTAATAGTCATTAGTTTAATTCAGGCGTATCTCCCATTACTTGTCTCTGCACTTGCCATGCTCTTTGTCTGGAGTCAAATGACTAAGCCGGTAGCAGAGATAAGAACGAAAGCCTCAAATGATGATAGTAATCAATTAAATCTTTTCCATAGACAATATAAGATTGGCACGAAGTATTCCAAGATTAAAGAAGTATTGAAGGAGGAGGAGGAGGAAGAAGAGGACCAAAAGGTTGCATAATATAGAGTTATTTACACACAAAAGCTAAAGGGATAAAAGCTATCACTGTATAAGAACTAATAATAATCTTGATAAATCTATCAACTGCGTGATTCCATAGATACATTGTTGCTTAGTGCACAAGGGGAATTGACAAGTTCTACAGGCATGTAAAAATCAATCAATACAACTTAATGTATGAGGCAACATGGTTATCCTCTTCTGTTTAATTTGCTTACAAATGATCATAATCACTTCTACAACTATTTAAGTTAATGACAAATCTGGAAAATGCACGTCTTGAACTCACTGAATCACAACTTCTTTCCATTAAGAATCGAATTAAAAACTGGAGTACCAAAGATAAAGTAATAGATATTATGAGATATAGATATGGTCGGGATGAAAATCAAGCTGCCTAATAAATTAAGATAATTTATTAAGTTATTTACTTATCAGAGCCTTATAGTATATGAGGGAAGCATCAAATCAATCCAAATCCTATTGCAATAAGTAACTATTTAAGTAAAGCTAAGTTTATCATTATAAATCCAAATGCCTTTCGAATTCTACATCTTAGTTATTCCGTTCTGTGCTATTCCCGTATTTCTAGTTTCACTAGATTACTTGAATAAGAGTGCTGAATTAGAAAGAAGAAGAGGGAACGTAATTGACTTTGATAAATTCGTAAAAGGTAAAGAGGCTGGAGATGCTGTAGATATTGATATTGCCGAGCTATTAGATATTCAGCATAAGATTGCTGCTTAAATGTTTTCATCATTTTAAAGAGTATAGAAAAATTAAAATCATTATTTACTTCGTATAAACTATATCTGAAACAAATTTAATAAAGTATGTACTAAAAGGAAAATAATCAAATCAAGGAATGAATTTTCTATTTAATTCTATTGATACTCTTTCCATCAAATCCTGCCAATTATCCTTTTCTTTTTGCCGAAATAATTTTATTGAAGGATACCAAAATATTTTTTCATCTTTCAATCCCCATCTCCAATCAGGCACATCCTGCAAAAGTAAAAATGTTTGTTTTCCCAATCCTCCTGCCAGATGTGCTACTGAGGTATCAGAAGTAATTATAATATCGCAATTAATTATAATTGCTGCTATTTCAAGAAAATCCCAAATAACATCTATATTTTTTTGGCAACTAACAAAGGCGTGTTGAAAGGAGCAATTGTCTAATTGTTCTGAACCAAAACCTTTTTGAAGGGAAAGGAATGAAAATTGATTATTAATTACTAATGATGAAAAATATTCTAAAGATAGAGAACGACCCTTTAGATTATTTTTCTCAGTATTTGGATTTCCTTGCCAATTTATGCCAATTATTGGTTTTTTTTCATTTTGCAGTATTTTCTTCCACTTATTGATCAATTTCTCCTTTGTGAAAATATAGGGCTCTGTAATAATTGGATTATCTCCTCTTACTTCTAAATATTTTGGCAAAGATAATAACGGAATCCACTTTGATTCTGAAATTTCATTAGCTTCCTCTGGAGTCAATGGATGGGAATGAATGCCTGAGACCTGAATCAGACTATGTAATTTTGTTTGGGCACAAAAAGAAACATCTATCCCAAGACGTGATAAGTAAGGTATATATCTCATAAACTGCAACGTATCTCCTAAACCTTGTTCACTAACAACTAATAAGTGTTCTTTCAAACCCATTAATTCTCCATGCCATTTTTCACTTTGAGGTTGTGCATGAGGTTCTTGAGCATCATCTGTTTTCCATCTCCATTCATAGTTGTCCCATCCATTTTGAAAATCTTTAATTAATAGTTGAGAGCATGATAAATTCAAACTGGCTATCGGGTAATTAGGTTTGAGTTTTATAGCCTCTTGAAAAGCTGATATGGCAGAAAAAACTTCTCCTTTTGCATGAAGAGAAATGCCTAGATTATAGAAAGCCTCTGGATAATTTGGTTTTAATTTAATAGCTTGTCGAAAAGCTTTAATAGCAGTTATTAAAGCGCCCTGCTCATGAAGAGCATTACCTAAGTTATTATGTGCCTCTGGGTAATTTGGTTTTAATTTGATGGCTTCTTGAAAGGCTTCGATAGCATTAACAAAATCATTCTGTTTTTTTAAAGCGATACCAAGATTACAATGAGCATCAGGAAAGTTTGAATTTATATAGATAGCTTTTTTAAAAGATAAAATAGCATTTTCAGTATCTCCATTCTGTAATTGAGCGACTCCTAAGTTGGAATAGGAATTTGGAAAGTTTGGATGTATGTAGATGGCTTTTTTAAAAGATGAAATAGCATCTATTAAATCTCCTTTCCTTAAAAATGCATTCCCAAGATTGTAATGGGCATGTAGATAGTTGGGATTAAGTGATATAGCTTTTTGAAAAGAGGCAATAGCGTCAACTAATTTTCCATCTTCTAGTAAAGCATTACCCAAATTATTATGAGCATCAAGATAATTTGGGTTGATTTTTAAAGCTTCCTTAAGCAACAGGATCTTTTCCTTATGATTACCTTTCTTTCCATAAATAGCTGCAAGATTTGAATAAACAATTGGATTTCTAGTTCCCATTAAAATAAGTTCTTTATAAATTAATTCGGCCTCCTGAAATTTCCCTTGATTAATAAAAACTAATGCTTCTTGTTCCTTTTGAAATTCTTGAGTTGAAGTACCTATTATTTTACTACTAATTTTTTTGTGTTGAGTAGTAAAACCTTTAGGTCTTTTTTTAGATTTGCCCAATGTTCTGTTTCTTCTCTTATATATATATTTTATATCAAAATTCTTTTCACTTCTTCTTTTGATCTATTAATTTAATATCATTAAATTTTAATTATTATTTTATTACCTCAAGAATCATATCATATTGCTCTATTAAATTATTATAAATATTTGATTCTTGCACAAGTAATTGAAGATCAACATTTTTATCTGGATGCAAACGATACCAATCACTACTGGGCTTTACACTTGTATTCTTTAATTCAAAATCAATATCTAAATATAATCCAAGAGGACTATTAGCAGCTCCCTTTTCTACCCACTCTTTATTTAACTTTTTAGAAAATAATTTAAGCCCTAAAGGTGTAACAACTCTCACATGAGTAGGATCATCAAAAAAGTATTGATGCCTAAAGTGAGGAACGCTTATAAAAACCTTTGCTCCATTTTTACATATTCTATACATTTCTTTAAATATTCCAAAATAAATGTCTTTATCTTGACCAAGATGTTCAAGTACATGTATTAATTTAATTTCTTCTACAGAATCTGATTCCCATGGCCATGGAAAACTTTCGAGATCTTGCTTAATATCTGGATCCCCATATTTATCTACATTCACATAACCTGGCATTCTATTTTCACCACATCCAAGATTAAGTTTAAGATTATTCATTCTATGAATAGTTTTTAATATTTTATCACCTAATAACCAATTATCTATCTATGAAACAACTCATTTGTTGATTAATAGATCAAGCTATGAGTGCGAGACATGTAGATCAATCATTTTAGTAATATCCCTACATACATTAAAATAATTCCATAAAGATAAAAGCCAATAGTATTTCCCTCAAAGGAACTCAACCTAATTATCAATTTTTTCTTAATTACATGCATATGAAGTGTACTTATCTCTTTGACATATAAGGGATTTATTAAACTTAAAATAAATTTCACGAATAAGTAAACGTAGATCCTTTACGGGTTGATTCATAACACAACATGATAAGTTTTATTGATTTTTCCTTGTAGTCATAAACCGCATTCGGTTTATTGGTATAGCTCAATACATTAACTAATGGATTCTGCGAATCAAATCCAATCGCTGGTAAAACAACTAGAAAAGAACCCAGAATACAAAATCAGCAAACAAGAAGCTAAGGGTTTCTTTTCAGAAATTAAGCGGATAACAAAAGAAGATAAAACGAATATGCCTCCATTAGTTGTGATAATCATGACTTATATCAACATACTGTTTCCAGAACTAGATGAAGTGAAAATCTGAGACAGACACAAAATCAACTCAGTTTTCAAGCTCAAGTTTTAATCCTCATAGATTTAGCTGGTTAAAGTTTTCTTCCTACAAACCCATGATCCGTTCTTGTAGGACTATAGCTCAGCTACGAGAGGATTTAAACTAGATTCTAAGCTTACTAGAACTCCCACGAGCTTTAGAAGAAAAAAGGATCGGCAAAGAAAAGATTTAAAATTTTCAAAAGTCTTTCCAATCTCAAGGAACTATAAAAGCCTGATATATTAATACTGATATCTATTTTTTTAAGACTTGGAAGCAAATATAGAAATAGCTCAATCATTTTTTAAAAAAAACAAATATCAAGAAACTATTGATGTATGTAATCAGATATTGTCCACAGAAAATAATTCAATAGAAGCCTTGAAACTAATTGCAAGATCTTTCTTGGCTATTAATAAAATAAAAAAAGCACGTATATATTTCAATAAAGTTCTCAATCTTAAATCTGATGACTTTGAAGTCATAAAGGATCTTGGGAATACATATCAAGCTATTGGAGAAATTAATAATGCTAAAAAACATTATCAACAGGCAATAGCAATTAATGCGAGTTATGCTCCAGCATTAACGAATCTTGGAAGTCTTGAAATGGATTCTGGTAATAAGCAAGAAGCAATATCTCTACTCATAAAAGCAACTGAAGCTGATCCTCAGTTAGCCGCAGCTTGGATAAACTTGGCTAGAGCTCATATCCAACTTGATCAAACAAATGAGGCTGAAATTGCTTGCCTCAAATCTATAGAACTTAATCCCAATCTCTTTAACTCTCATTTTCTTCTTGCCTCGGTCCTGATTAAACAAAGAAAATTACAAGAAGCAGAACAATCTCTACGTAAAACTATTGAGTTGAATCCTAATTTACTTCAAGCAAATTTAAATCTTGGAATAGTTTTACAAGATCTTGGAAACTTCAAAGATTCTGAGATCTTTATTCGTAAATCTATAGAACTTAATCCCAATCTCTTTAACTCTCATTTTCTTCTTGCCTCGGTCCTAATGAGACAAAGAAAATTACAAGAAGCAGAACAATCTCTACATAAAACTATTGAGTTGAATCCCAGCTTCCCAGATGCATATTCTAATCTCGGAAACATATTAAGAGACCATGGAAAATTTAAAGAAGCTGAATTTTTAACTCGTAAAGCTATTGAACTTAAACCTGATTTCATAATTGCATATCATAATCTGGGGACAATATTGAGAGATCTAGGCGAAATAAAAGAAGCTGAATTTTACATTCATAAAGCAATTGAACTTCAACCAAATTTTGCTAAAGCCTTTTATTCCTTATCAGTTATTAATCCTTCAAATAATCAAAATGAATGGCAAAAAAAACTTTTCTCTAATGATATTTTAACCAATCAAGATGATATAGGAATGGCCAATATTTATTTCGCAAGAGTAAATGTACTAGAAGAGAAATTCGATTTTTCTCAAGCTTCTAATTATCTACAAAAAGCTAATAATTTGACACGTAATGTATATGGTTCAGATTTTTCTAATATTCAATCTAAAATAAAGAGTTTTTATCAAGATAGTAAAGAAAGTAAAATTGATAATAATGTAAATAGCAATCTTCCCGAGCCCATCTTCATAGCTGGGATGCCTAGGTCTGGTAAAACAATTACCGAATCTATACTTGCAAGTAATGCTAAAGTATTAAAGCTTGGTGAAAGTCAGGCACTAGAAATAGCGATTAAGATGTATTTAAAAACAAAAAGAAAATTGCTGAATATAAACTTATATGATTTGTATCTTGATAATATAGAAAAAGAATATTTTGGAAAGTCATATATTTGCTCAACAATGCCAATGGCATTTATCTATACAGGCTTAATAATTAATAAAATAGCTCAAGCAAAGGTGATTTATTGTTATAGGAATCCTTTAGATAATATAATAGAAATTTATAAAAAAAACCTGGAAGATAGGCATACTTACTCTTGCTCTATAGTTGAATCAACAAATCTTTGGCTAGAAGTTGATTCATTAATGAAAAAATATAAAAAGAATTATAATTCTAAAATTTATTTCCTTAACTATGATAATCTAGTTACTCATCCTGAAAAAGAAATTAAAGATCTACTTAATTGGCTTGGATGGGAAAATAATAAGAAATATTTATCACCTAAGTTAGATGCGACAACAATAAAAAGTTTAAACAAAATAAATTCAAAAATAATAAATAAAAATGAAATATCTAGCTGGAAAAATTATGAACTTCTTTTAAAGCCGGCAATTGACATTTTCAAAAGTATTAATGCCTACAAGAATATAGTCAATGAGTAATTAAATAATATTTAAATCATATCATAACTATTACTTTAAACCTTTTTTATACAGTTAATGTTTAAGTGATCTCTATTAGTTAATAATAAATATAAACACAGGAAAACGCCATTATACATATGCATTAACTATACTCTCTTTAGTAGCTTTGATATAAAGCAATCACATTATATACGTATTTTTGATATCTATGAAGTACTCAATTTGTCATCAAGTAATATGAAAATTTACTATATATTTAAAAATATCCTAAACAATTCTAATTCTTTCAAAAATCCTGATTATGAAGCTTGCACTTTTTCAATCACCACACTTATAAACCAAAAAGAACTCAATGGAAGCTATTAGGATTAAAAAGTTTTTAGCTTGCCTAATTACAGAATTATTTGCAAGACTTAAATTATTAATAAAATCCAGTCATTTCGGAAAAAGTACTTTGTTTTCATAAGATTCTGAATCAATTTCGTCTCCATTTAAGTAATCTAATTAATAAAAACTGAAAGTTTTATTAATTAGATCACAACTTTCAATGAAGAAAAAGTAAAAGATTTTCTTTAGTTGTATAGAAAAGAAAGAAATATAGCGAATATAAATTCTAAATGATTGAAAAATTATGCGTCGATTGATCTCAGGAATCGTTAGTCTTACTATGCTATTAGCAGGTTGTGCTAGCCCTAGTCAGGAAAATAGTTCAAGACTTGATCTAATAAAAAAGCGCAATGAGTTGATATGTGGAGTTAGCGGAAAAATTCCTGGATTTAGTTTTCTTGAAAGTGATGGTAGTTATCAAGGATTAGATATAGATATATGCAAAGCT
>MDTG01197857.1_pt1 | contig 15766 bp, 16 predicted proteins | sample 811421 | NCBI WGS metagenome assembly MDTG01 (sample SAMN05326645, study PRJNA326480) | marine metagenome | isolation source: seawater | place: Pacific Ocean: South East | collected 2011 | reverse complement strand
TCTAAACCAAAGCAAAATCCAATGAAAAGAAAATCTTTTTTTTTTTAATATTATTAACTTATCAATATTTAAACAGTGCTTAAATAGATTTGATGGGACTTCTCCACAAACAAATGTTAGTTCCGAGTCTTTATATTTCTCTTTAAAAAATAAATTTAGACCAGATGACAAAATACAATCTCCTAGTCTATTCGAGGAAATAATTAATATTCTTTTTTTCATTTAAATCATCTTGTCAAATTCTATAATTAAAATAAATTAAAACAATGTTTGATAACAATAATTTTTATAATCTTCAAAAAAGGTCTTTAATAAAAATCAATGGTAATGATAAATTTTCATTCATCCAAGGAATAATATCAAATGATATAAATATACTTAAGGACAACAGCTCGATTTATTCTTCAATTCTTACTCCACAAGGTAGATTTATAACGGATTTTTTTGTTAGTAGTTATAAAGATTCACTTTTAATTGAAGTACATGAAAGCTACCGGGATATAATAATTCAAAAACTTAAAATGTACAAACTTCGTTCAGAGGTTGAAATTTCTATTTGTGATAATTTTGTTATTTTACTAATTTCCAAATTTTCTAAAGACTTTCAATCTAAGTTTTCCGTTGGAGACTATTTTTATTTTGATGATCCTAGATTTAATAATTATTTCAAACGAGTATATGTATTTAAGAAACTAGAAAAGAATTTTTTTGATAGAATAGATATGAACGATATTTCTTCCATAAGTTTTGAGGAGCTTAGATTAAAAAATGCTATACCAGACTTTTATAGAGATGTTATAAAAGATAAATCATTATTAATGGAAATGAGGTTTGATGATTTAAATGGTATATCATGGACAAAAGGCTGTTATATGGGACAAGAAATAACAGCTCGAATGAAATATAGAAACCTAATGAAGAGAAAAATTTTTCAAATAAAAATTGATTTCAACACTTGTATAGAAAGTACTATAAAAGTTAATAACAATAAAATTGCTGATATCACGAGTCATAATAAGAAAAATGGGTTTGCTTACGTTAGTCTAAATTATTTTAAAGAAAATAACCCAAAACCTTTGCAATGTGGTGACTCTCAGATAACAATACTAGAGCCTTGGTGGATAAAAGATGCCTAAAATGTAAATTTATTTTTTAACTCATTTAATGTTCTGAATGGGGAAGTTTTATATGAAATTGAATTACGTATTTTTTCCAAACCTCTATCACCAAAATTTTTGATTATTTTACTTTCTATCCATTTTAAATCTTGAGTTTCCCTTAATTTTTTAAGTCTTCCGTTTTTATTAAGCCATATCCATCTTAAGTCAATTTCATCATAAAGTTCTTCGAATCCAATATTTTTCGATGATGATGTTTTAATGATACTTATATCCCATCCGCTATTATTTTGGAAATATGACTTACTTCCTGAAAGATCAGCGAACGTAATTTCTGATAATTTTTCAATATCACTTTTTGTAACAACAACAATATCTGGTATTTCAAAAATTCCAGATTTCATAAATTGAATAGTATCTCCACTTCCAGGCTGAATACCTAAAACTACGCTATCTGAAATATCTTTTATGAACACCTCAGATTGTCCAACACCTACTGTTTCAATAATTAAAAAATCAAAAATTGATCTCATAACAATCATAGAGGGGAACGTTAACTCTGAGACTCCACCAAGAAAGTTTTTTGATGCCATGGATCTTACATATACGTTATCGTCAGAAGGATTTAATAAAAATCTTGTTCTATCTCCAAGTAATGCACCTCCTGATTTTTCAGAAGAGGGATCAATAGCTATAACCCCAACTGATTTTTTTTTTTTTCTTATCAGTCTTATTAATTTATCTATCAAAGAAGATTTTCCAACTCCCGGAGCTCCTGTGATTCCGATAACATGTGCTTTAGATTTTAAATGCATAGTATCAAGTTGATTAATAATTTCAGGAGATTCAAAATCTGTCTCTACTTTTTCTAAAAGCTTGGACAGTTGAATTTTTTTTTTTAAACCTCCAGTCATTAACTTACCAGATTGGAAAAATTGTAAGATTTATTAAGTATTTTGTGAAATTGATTGATTAATGTTTTTCTATTATTTTTTAAATTCATATCCTTATCATTTACAATAACATTATCGAAAAAACTATTAACTGTTGAGGTAATTTTATGAATAAAGATTTTATCATTAATAAATTTATCACTTTCAAAATGTAACTCTTTTTTATTAAACTCAACCAGCAAATTATGTAATTTGATCTCTTCTTTATGCTCTAATAAATCTAAATTAATTTTTTCATTAATACTGTCATCATTTAGTGAATTTAAACGATTAAAAGCTTTTAAAAATTCCTTCCCCTCTTTTGAATTAGAAAAACTTGTGAGTTCTTTTACCCTCACAAAATTTAAGTATGGATTTATTTTGGAATTTAAACCAGCAGCTTTTATTATGTTAGTTGAAAAACCTAAATCTTCAAATAACACTAATATTCTTTTTTCAAAAAAATCTCTCAAAATAATAAACTCAGTTCCTACTTTGATACTTTGTACTTCATATTCATTCTTCAAATGAATAAATAATTCATGAAAATCGATACTGATTTTTTTTTCTATACAAATCTTTATTATTGACAGAGTAGCCCTTCTTACACCAAAAGGATCTCCAGTTCCTTTTAAAGATTTTTTAGCTATGAAATACCCCACTATCGAATCAAACTTTTGGCAAATAGATAAAATAAAAGTTAAAAAGTTCTCATAATTCTTTGGAAACTCATATTCATATTGATCTGAAAAAGCTTTGCAGATCTCATTAGGAAAATGTTCTTTACATGCTAAGAATCCTCCAACTTTACCTTGTAAATTTGGAAATTCATTAACTAATTCAGACGTCAAGTCAGCATTAGAAAACAAAAGTTTATCAAAATCAAAGTTTATTTCTTTTTTAATTTGCTTATAAATGAATTGAACTGCAGAGCTTATCCTTACTGCTCTGTTGTCTAATGTGCCGGTGTTTTTATAGAAAATAATATTTTTTAAATAACTAAATCTTTTTTTTAATGTAATTTTTTGATCTTCTTTTAAAAAGAATGAAGCGTCACTAAATCTAGCCCTTAAGACATTTATGTTTCCTTTAATTAATAATTCTTTTTTTGTTATTTCTAGGTTTGATATAAAACCAAATATATTAGACAAACTATCGTCACTCTTTTTAAAAGAAAAATAATCTTGTTTATTTGATAATATCTCTTCTATTAAAAAATCCGGAAGTTCAAAAAATTTTTCTTCGAACTTTGCAAAGAAAATATTTGGATTTTCAACTATATCACATGTCCTTCTCAGAAGACTCCCATCTACATTAAAAATAAGTTTATTTTTTTTGCAAAATTCTTTAATCTTAGACATAATCAAAACTTCTCTATCTAGTCTTTGAATTATTACGTGATTATTTCTTAAATTTTTTTCGTAAGACTCAAAATCAATACATTTCATTTTTTTTTCTCCATAGAAATAATTTCCAAAAGTAAAATTGTTTGATTTGAGCGCTACAAATTCAAAATTTAAAATTTTCTTCTCATAAATACACAGTATGTTTTTTATTGGTCTAATCCATCTATCTTCGTGATCACCCCATCTCATCGATTTAATCCATCTTATTGAGCGCAAAATTAAAGGAACTTGATCTTCTAATAAATCTTTTACGTTTTTAACATCAGAATTTTCTGTATAAACATAATACAATTTTCCATTTATCTCTTTCTTTGAAAGATCATCAATGTTTATAATTTTTTTTGATTTCAAGAAACCTTTTATCGCGTTTTCGTTAGCATTAACTCTTGGCCCCCTAACCTCTTTTTGTTTTTGACTTGAATATTTTGATAAATTATTAATTAACACAGCTACTCTTCTTGATGTCGAAAATGTTTTAATAGTATCGAACTTTACATCAAATTCTGTGAACAACTCGCTAAGTAATCTTCTAAGCTCGGACTCTATAAGCTTTTGTGAAGACGAAGGTATTTCCTCACCGTAGATTTCTAAAAGAAACTCACTCATTTTCTATTACTAACTTGCAACACTCTTGAACTAAAGATCTTATTCTAAGTATGTAGGCTTGCCTTTCCGATACAGAAACCAAACCTCGTGAGTCAAGTAGATTGAATGTATGACTTGCTTTTATACATTGTTCATAGGCTGGTATTGGAAGTTTATTGTTTATAAGCTTTTTTGCATTCTTTTCAAAAAAATCAAAAGAATTATACAAATATGACTCAGATGCTAACTCAAAATTAAAAAATGACATTTGCTTTTCATTCTCCAAAAAAACATCTCTATAAGTAATACCGCTTTTATCCATAATTATATCATAGATACTTTTTACATCTTGAACAAAAGTGGCAATTCTTTCAAGACCATAAGTCAATTCCACACTTACAGGCCGGCAATCTATTCCTCCAATTTGTTGAAAATAAGTAAATTGACTTATTTCCATTCCATTGCATTGCACTTCCCAACCGAGACCGGCAGCACCTAGAGTTGGGCTTTCCCAATCATCTTCAATAAATTTGATGTCATTACTCTTAATATCTATATTAATTGATTTCAAACTATCCAAATATAAATCTTGGGAATTGTTGGGGTTGGGTTTTAGAAGTACCTGCAACTGATAGTAGTGTTGTAATCTATTCGGGTTTTGTCCATATCTCCCATCAGACGGTCTCCTGCAAGGTTGAACAAAAACTGTGCTCCAGGACTTTGAGCCTATGGCTTTCAATGTAGTTGCTGGGTGGAAAGTGGCCGCACCCATCTCCATATCAAAAGGTTGCATTTGCAAGCAACCTTTTTCTTTCCAAAAATATTGCAGATTATCGATAATTTCTTGAAAACTTAACATTGTAAATATTATTATAAAAACTAATTTAAAATTCAATTTTAGAATACTATATTCTAAACACACTCAGCAAATTAAATAATTTCAAATATGAAATATAGAATGAATATCATAAAACTAAATCCAAATAACAAAAAAAATCCACTCGAAAATTTTTTTGATTGGCTTGAACCAGATATCTTAAAGATTAATCAAAAAATTATGGAAAATCTCGCAGGAAGTGCATCACTCATATCAGATCTTTCAAACCATATAATTAATTCTGGAGGCAAAAGAATACGCCCTCTTCTTACCGTAGCGTGTTCACGACTGTGCAAATATAACGGAAATAGGCATATCAATCTTGCTTCTGCTTTAGAATTCATTCATACAGCAACACTACTACATGATGATGTTGTTGATAACAGTAAAAAAAGAAGAGGGAAACGAACAGCAAACTTTATTTGGGACAATAAATCAAGTATTTTAGTAGGTGATTACCTCTTGAGTAAAGCTTTTAGAATGCTTATTAATGACGGATCCTCAAAGTGCTTAGATATAATTTCTAGGGCATCTGTTAAAATGTCTCAAGGAGAGGTTAAACAGTTAGTCTCTGTAAAAAATCTTCACACCAATGAATCCGAATATCTTGATATTATAGACCATAAGACCGCTGAATTATTTTCGGCTGCATGTCAAATAGGTGGAGAAATAAGTGAAGTTAACAAGGAAAAAAAAATTAGTTTAGCTGAATTCGGAACATTTTTAGGAATGGCATACCAGATTATTGATGATACACTTGACTATTTTTCGAGTTTTAAAATATCTGGAAAAAGCACAGGAAATGACTTAAAAGAAGGCAAAATGTCACTACCGTTGATAATTTGTTATAAAAGGTGTAGCAAAGTCGAAAAAAAATTAGTTGAACAAATTGTCAAGAAAAACAACTCAAATCAACTAGATTTTGAAAAGATTATATCTTTAATGGAAAAATATAATGTAAGAAATGATTGTATAAAAAAAGCAATTCATTTTTCTATTATGGCTAAAGACAGTTTAGGAATTTTTGCTGACTCAACCGAAAAAAATAAACTAGTAAATTTAGTAGATTTTTTAATTAATAGAACAAATTAACCATTGGAATAAATTTTGCAAGTAAATATAATGCAAAAGCTTAGTCAACCTTCATCTACAAACTATTTTAAAGCAAAATTTTTAGAATTTTTATCGAAAAATCATATTTTTATTTTAACAATTTTTATAGTTCTGATTTTTTTCATTTAATTTTTTTTTTTTTCTATTAACTTATCCTTTATGGATGAGATCAACAAACTGTCAAAAAGAGTTTTGAGATATGCAAATTTAGGGACGTCAGCTAGCAGTATTGCATTTAAATTTTTGGAAACAAAATTTCTTAACAAAGAACACGATAAAAACGCTGAAGATCTTAGAGTAATTCTTGGAGGTCTTAAGGGACCAATAATGAAGATAGCTCAGCTAATGTCGACTGTTCCAGATTTATTACCAGAAGAATACAGTAAAGAATTGACCAAGTTGCAGTCGAATGCACCCCCCATGGGATGGAACTTTGTAAGAAGACGGATGAAAAATGAACTAGGATTCAATTGGTTGGATTCTTTTGATTCTTTCGATAAAGAACCATTCGCAGCCGCTTCACTTGGGCAAGTACACAGAGCAGAGCATAAAGGAAACCAAATTGTTTGCAAACTCCAGTATCCAGACATGAGTTCAATTGTTGATGCTGATATTAATCAACTTAAACTTATTTTTTCTGTCTACAAAAAAATTGATAAAAGTATAGATACATCCGAGATTCAAAAAGAAATAAGTACAAGGATTAAAGAAGAACTAGATTATTTTCAAGAACAAAAACATATCAAACTTTTTCAATTAATTTTTAAAAATTCAAATGAAATAGCAATTCCTCAAATTTTTGAAGAAATATCAACAAAAAGACTTATTAGTATGAATTATTTAGACGGACAAAAGCTCCTAAAATTTAAAGATCATCCTCATTCCCTGAGAAGAAAAATTGCCATAAATATGTTTAAAGCTTGGTATTATCCATTTTATCATTATGGTGTTATTCATGGCGACCCTCATCTTGGAAACTATTCTTCAACAAAAACTGGGAATATTAATCTACTTGATTTCGGTTGTATAAGAATATTTAAGCCCTCATTTGTAAGGGGGGTCATAGATCTCTATAATGCCATAAAAGACAAAAATGAAGACTTGGCGGTACACGCATACGAATGTTGGGGATTTGAAAATATTACAAAAGAACTTATTGACATTCTCAATATATGGGCAAAGTTTCTTTATTCCCCGCTTTTAGAGGATAAGGTTAGAAAAATGCAAGAAACAAACTCGTCCACTTACGGTGCTGAGGCAGCTTCTAAGGTCCACAAAGAGCTGAAAAAAATAGGAGGTGTGAAACCACCAAGAGAGTTTGTTTTTATGGACAGAGCTGCTATAGGGTTAGGGTCTGTATTTTTACATCTTGATGCCAAGGTAAATTGGTATCGTATTTTTCACGAACTAATTGAAGGGTTTGAAGTTAAAAATTTAAGTAAGAAACAGAATCAAGCATTAAAAAAGGTCAAATTGGAAAATATTCTTTAAATGATTTTATTGCCTTTTCTGAAAATGATAGCATTTTATCAAGTTCAGACATGGTTTTGGTCATTTCATCTGAATCATCATTCATCCATATCATAAAAGTTCGTGCATAGATCACTAAAACAGAATGTTTCTTTATAATATCTACAAAAGATCCGTCATAAGAATTTGTAAGTTCTAAGTAAAAGTCTAGAGAACTTAAAACGCTAGATGATACTTTTTTAGAGGCAGATATATCGTTTTTAAAAATATTTGTAATATTATTAAGCGCTCTTTTGTAAGGCGTCATCAACTCAAGTCTTAACATTATCAACTCAAATAAATTATCCTTTACAGAAGAACTTTCTAGATCTTTAAAATTAAAATTTTTTTCTACATTGAAATCAATCATCAATGAAAATTCTTGCAAAAGATTTGATTTGGTCTTTAAGATTTTACTTATCTCCAGAAGTGAAATTTTTTCTTCTTTAGCTAGTTTTTCAAAAGAAAAAGATTCCCAACCAGTCTTTTGAATGATGTTAAAAGCCTTATCAATTAATTGAAATTTTTTATCAAATAAATTCATACAATTATGTTGTAAAACATACATTAATATATATTCTATTAGGGTTGTATATAAAAAATATAGAAGGTCAACCTCGTTTTTATTTGATTAGTTAGTTAACAATTAGTCTTATCGAGTCATACTCAAGATGGAAATAACAGAAATAGAAACATATATAAGCAAAATTCCAGATTATCCAAAGCCTGGAATATTGTTTTACGATATTTCTTCGCTCATGATTGAAGATAAAGCATTCTATAGCTCAATAAGTTTATTAAAAGATGTAATAAAGAAATATCAATTTGAATTAATTGCTGGTATTGATGCAAGAGGCTTCATCTTTGCTTCCGCCTTAGCATATAGCCTAAAAAAAGGCCTAGTAATGATTAGAAAAAAAAATAAATTACCCGGGAAAAAAATTAGTTATGAATATGATCTTGAGTACGGCACCGATACACTAGAAATAAATGTAAACTTAACTAACAAGAGAATTATTGTGGTCGATGATTTGTTAGCTACTGGCGGAACTGCTGAAGCTACAACAAATTTAATTAAAAAATCCGGTGGTGAAGTTTCTTGTTTTGTTTCACTTATTGAATTAGATTTTCTTGAAGGTCGAAAAAGAATTGAAATACCAACTGAATCCTTGATACATTATTAACTTAAACTTAAATTATAACCATGACCCGTGTTCACAAACTTTTTCTCAAATGGCTTCTGCAATTTAGCTTAATGTTTTTCTTTCTCTTTTTTATTTTCGATCAAGGTTTAGTAATTAAAATAGTTAGCTCAGATAAAAGCTACATAACTAGTCTTATAATCTTATCTTTCTTTGCTATTAGTATTCATTGTTTCTATCATACTTTTAAAATATCCGATGAATTAAACAAAGCTCATGTAATTAAAAAAAGTCTTTTAGACGAAAATGTTAAACTTAGGATTATTGATGATGCTCTTATTTTAACATCTAAAGGAGAAATTTCCGACGGTATTGTAAGAGACTATTTCAAAGATTTAATTGGTCTAAAGAAAAATGGTGCCACATCGCATGCTCAAATTTTAGATTCATATGTAAAAAAAACAGTTGGTTTTTATGAGTTTGGCTGGTTTTGCTCTGATATTATGCTTAAACTAGGATTAATAGGAACAGTTATTGGTTTTATAATAATGTTAAGTTCTTTATCGGATATTACAACTTTTGATGTCACTTTACTTCAAGGAGTTCTAACCACAATGGGAAGTGGGATGGGCGTAGCGCTTTACACGACACTATCTGCTTTAGTGGCGGGTGTTATGGTTGCTATTCAATATTTTAATCTTGAAAGTGGGTGTGAGGAACTATTTTCAGTGCTTAATCAAATTTCTGAAGTTAGTATAGATAATAGTCTGTAATGTCGTACTCCGGAAGAAGATTAAGGGCTGACCCCTTCACGGATTTGTTATTCAATATATTGCTGTCATTTACACTTTTAATGTTTTTGGCCATTATCTTCATGAATCCAATTCCCAAAACTGGCGTTATTAACCCTAAAGCCGAGTATATAATAACAGTTAGTTGGAAAGATAATAATCCTGATGATGTTGATACTTATGTACAAAGTCCTACTGGTGATTTAGTTTGGTTCAGAGGGAAAGAGGCTGGATTTGTACATCTTGATAGAGATGATAGAGGCCTCCTTAATGATACGATTGAGATTAATGGAGAAAAAGTCCAAAATCCCTTGAACCAAGAAGTTGTGACCATTAGAGCTGTTGTTCCAGGAGAATATATCGTCAACATACATTACTATGCAACAAAAACAGAACAACCTGTAGATGTAAATGTTAAAGTAGAAAAAGTTAATCCTAAATTAGAGGTAATTTACTATGGTACTATAAAATTAGAAAAAAAAGGTGTAGAAAAAACTGCTACAAGATTTAATATTACACAAGACGGATTTGTAAGTATTTCAGGAAACTTGTTTAAGAAATTAGTTCCGGAAAATTAAAGAAAGGAAAATATGAACTCAGAAATCTTTTTTATAATAATTTGTTATGTAATTCTGGCCTTCCTGTTGGTATTATTCAATTTAAGAACAAATTTTCACTGGTTGATAAAATCATCAATGATTATTTTAACCACGTTTTTTTATATTTTAACTTACGATTCATTTAAAAATCTTTTAGGTTGGCCATCGAGCGATACTCTTCCTGATAGATTTAGATTAGTTGCAGCGCAAATATATGAACCAAACGCTCTTATAAATTCTGAAGGATCAATTTTTCTTTGGATAACCGATATGGATGATTTAGCAGGTTTAAGTACACCGAGATCGTATAGTATAAAATATAACAAGGAAGTTCATGAAAGAGTATCAAAGGCTTTAGTAAGTCTAAAAAATGGAACACCTCAAATGGGTGAAAATACTGATGAAAATAAAAAGAATGTAATATCTTCAGTTCTCAAAAAAGAAAAAGCTTCAGTTGTAAGTTCAAAATTGAATTTTTTTGATATGCCTAATCAACTCCTACCAGAAAAGTAATGAAATATTTACTTGTTATTTTCTTATTAATTGGATGTTCAGAAAATAATAACTCATACTTTCCTTTGGAAAAAAAGAAATATTGGTCATACAAAGTTGAAATTAAACCAGAGATCGACCAAAAAACAGTGTATAAAAAAGTAAATTTATCACTTGGGAAAAAAAAACTTCAAATTAATGGAGAAAAGGATTCTATTTATCCGTTACTTAGAGAAGACGGATCAATATATTTTTACGCTCTAAATAAAGACGGAATTTACAGAAAAGGCTCATCTTTTTTGAGAGACAAAAATATAAATAAAGAGAAAAGTGAAAGAATAGTTTTACCTAAACCTCAAAAAATAGGAAGAAAGTGGGAAGCAGAAAGTAAAACTTTTTTAATTTTAAAAAGATACCCTTATTATGATTATAGAGCCACGACAAATTTTGAAATTAAATACGAAATTATTTCGAAAAATCAAACAGTAATTACGCCAGCTGGAAAATTCAAAAATTGTTTATTTGTAAAAGGAACTGGAAAAACAAAATTCATAGGTGATAGTGAAATTGGTACAATAGAAATCAATATTACGTCAGAGGAATGGTATGCTAAAGGAGTGGGATTGATAAAAAGTTTAAGAGTGGAAAAAACAGACTCTGATCTTTTCGGTACAACAAAAATGTCTCAGATTTTAGAAGATTATAAATAAATTTTTTATGTCAACAAACAACACTGTAATCATATTATTTGTAATTTTTGGTATTCTTTATATTGGGAAGTTCATATTATTACCGTTTTCCATTTCATTATTTATTTTTTTGATAATGAAATCTTTATCAAATAAATTCTCATTGGCTGTTAAAGATCATCTAAAAATACAGATAAATAATATTTTCGCTCTAATGATTATTTTCATAATATGTTTTACTTTTTTATATTTTTTTTGGGTAATTTTAGAATACAATATCAACTCGGTTAGATTAAATTCAACAACTTACCAGAGTAATTTTTACGAAGTTTTAAATCTAATTTCTAATACCTCAATACAAAAATTATTTTCTACAAATGAAATCTTAAATTCCTTGAATTTCATGAAATTGTTTTCGCAAATACTTAACAAATTATCAAGTTTTGCTGGAAACTTCTCATTCATACTCTTGCTGCTTATTTTTTTTATTATAGAAGAAAAGTTTTTTTTAAAAAAATTAAAATTAATTCTCAACAATCAAAATATGAAGATAATTAGTAAAATTAACTATGATATTTTTTATTACTTTCAAATAAAATCGTTAACCAGTTTTTTTACTGGGTTTTTAACATTTATAGTATTGTTTTTCTTAGAAAACGATTTAGCACCAACATTTGGTCTTCTAACTTTTATTCTAAATTTTATTCCCATAATTGGATCGCTTCTTGGTATTTTAATTCCGTTCATTTTTTCAATTATTCAATTTTTAAGTTTTTTTGAGCCAATATCAACACTTATTGCACTAACCATTATTCAAATCTATATTGGAAATTTTTTAGAACCAAAGTTAATGGGAAATAAGTTAAATATAAGTCCAGTAGCAATGATTTTATTTCTTTCAATTATGGGAAAAATTTGGGGAATTTCTGGAATGTTTTTGAGTGTGCCACTTCTAGTTGTGTTATTAATAATTTTAAGAAGAATTAAATCAACAAAAAAAATTGCGATTCTTTTGTCAGAGAAAGGAAGTAACTAATTGTACCTTCTTGCTCTTTCTAATGATAAGATTATACCAAAACCTAAGAAATAAGTAAGCATTGATGACCCTCCATATGAAACTAAAGGTAAAGGAAGTCCTACTATAGGAAGAATTCCTATTACCATTGACATATTTATACAAGCTGCAAAAAAGAAATTAGTAATTATTCCATAACCAACAATTCTACAAAAAATATCATGGATAAATTTGCTGGTTATATGGTAGGTCATATAAGTAATTATACATATTAATCCTACGACAGATAAAGTACCAAAAAAACCAAATTCCTCGCCTAACATAGAAAAAATAAAATCCGTATGTTTTTCTGGTAAAAAGTCTAAATGCGACTGAGTCCCTTTTGTCCAACCTTTACCAAAAAATCCACCTGATCCAACAGCTATTTGTGATTGTATAATATGGTAACCCGAACCTAGTGGATCGTTTTCTGGATTAAATAGAGTTAATATTCTCTGTTTTTGATATTCTTTTAGTCCACCCCAAAGATAAGGTGTAATTATTAAAGATAAAAATCCAAGAATTCCAAAAAATTTCAAACTTATTCCAGAAATAAAGAACACAGTAATACTCACCAACAAAATAAGCATTGCTGTACCTAAATCAGGTTGTACTAATATTAAAAAAAAAGGGATCGCAACAAGAGTTACAGGAACAATTAGAAAAAGATAGTCTCTACTTTCTTGTATTTTTTTTTCATCAAAAAATTTCGCTAATGAAACTATTAAAAATATTTTCATAATTTCAGATGGTTGCAAATTTAGGCCAAAGAAACCTATCCATCGCCTTGCACCTTTCCCTAAATAACCATAAAAAGAAACAATTATTAATAGAATGATTCCTAAAGCGTATAAAAGGTATGCGTTTTTCTTCCAAAACTCTATTTCAACGATTCCAAAAAAAATCATTATAAAAAAACCCAAAATAATCTTATACACATGTGAAATTAGAATTTTCGATTCACTGCCATAGGTTGCGCTGTAAATCATTACAAGACCAACAAAACTTAAAAAGCTAATCATAAAAACATAAAACCAATTTAGATTTCTAAATTTTATAAAAATTTCTGACATTATGAATATTTACTCAATGCAAGTTGCATTATTCTTTTTGCTATAGGTGCAGCGACTTTGGACCCACTTCCCATATGCTCTGCAACTACAGCCATAGCAAACTTTGGTTTATGAAAAGGTGCATAACAAGTAAAAATAGAGTGATCTCTTAATTTATATGCCAACTGTTCATTTTTTAAGACTCCGTCTTCTCTCTCTCTTTCCTCTAGTGATATTTTTCTAACTTGTGATGTTCCAGTCTTTCCAGCCATTTTATTTGTCCCGTTTAGTTTTGATGAAAATGCTGTTCCATGAGTTTCATTTACAACTGAATACATTGAATTTTGGATAAAATTTAAATTATCTTTCTTTATATTAAGGGCATCAAATTGTCTCTTTTTAAACAAAAGGCTAGGAATTATTTTTTTTCCTGTTGCAATTCTTGCTGTCATTAATGATAGTTGCAGAGGAGTTGATAACATAAAGCCTTGACCAATAACAGTATTAAAAGTTTCTCCTTTTTGCCACTTTTCCCCTCTATTCTTTATTTTCCATGATCTATCTGGCATCAAACCGCTTAATTCGTTGGGAATGTCAATACCAGTCAAAGTTCCAAGCGAAAAATCTTTTGAAAAATTAGCCAGTCTGTCAATTTCTATTTCTTTTGCCAAATTATAAAAATAACAATCGCATGATTTTTTTATAGCATCAGATAAATCAACCTCACCATGTCCCTCTTTCTTCCAACAGTGAAACTTTCTTTTACCTAACTTAACATGTCCAGAACAAAAAAATTTCCTATTTTTATCAAAGTTTTCGTTTTGGATTGCATGAAGAGCTGTAATCAATTTATAGGTTGAACCCGGTGAATATAAACCTGCAATTGAACGATTGAGCAACGGATTAAACTGATCTGATAATAGAGTATTCCACTTTTCTTTACTCACGCCATCACTAAATTCATTGTTGTTGAAGGACGGTGACGAAACTAAGCAATTAATACCTCCATCAAGACAATTAATCATAACTACAGCTCCACTGATACCTTTCATTTCTTGATAAGCTTTCTCTTGAATTTCCCCTATTAAAAATGTTTTGACATTCGATCCAGGTATTGCATTTTTTTTTTTTATCTCTTTTTTAATTTCTCCTTTTGAATTAGTTTCAAATTTGATCCATCCGTCTGAACCTAACAGTTTCGAATCAAGTTTTTTTTCTATTCCTGATATTCCAAATTTAAGATTTGATAGTTTTTTTTTTGCTATATCTTTTTTATAACCTACGTATCCCAGTACATGAGAAAAAATTTGATCGTTTTTATAGTTTCTCACTTTCTCTTTTGTGATTATTAAAAATGGAAATTTACTTTTCATAAATTCAAGAAATTCTAACTCCTTCCATGTTAAACCCCTTTTGACAATAATAAAATCAGATAAGTCTTGCTCAGAGAGATTTAACCTTATTTCATTTAAATCCTTTTGTGAAAAATCTATATGTCCCTTTAACTTATTTATGTATTTATCAATTAAATTTTTTTTCTCTTTAAAAATGCTTAATTGATAGTCAGTTTTGTTAGATGCAATAGGGTTATTGTATAGGTCAAAGATAGTACCTCTTTCAGGATATAAAATTTTTACTTTTAACCTGTTAGTATCAGATAACTTTCCATATTTTGAATTTTGAAGTATTTGAAGATAAAAAAGCTTACCAAAAATAACAATTGATAAAAATGATTTAGATAACCCTAATATAAGAGATCTTCTTCTAAGTTTTTTTTCTAAATTAACGTCCCTACTCATTATAACTTCTAAATTTATAGCTAAGTTTATTAACAATTTTAAAAAACAATGGGAACAAAGCAATAGTAATAATAAAACTTATTGTTATATTTTTTAAATTTGTTGTTTCTGTTGAAAAAAAAAGTTTGATAAGTAGGTTTATTGATAAATAGAAGGTAAAACTTAAAATGAATTTCATCCAAATTTCTTTAAAATCGTCTGATATTAGGTCACTAAATATTTTTCGACGAGAATACTGGATAAATAAAAAAAATAAACAAGTAACACCAACTATATCGCCATTTAATAAATCGTAAATAACTGTAAGAATTAATATGGAGAATGGATTAAATTTTCTGTGATCACAATATATCCAACAATAAATTACACTAAAAAACATAAATGGTTTTATTAACTGTTCTTGAAAAAGATAGTTTGGAGTAAATTCAAAGAAAGTGAAAATCAGTATTAATAGATATGGAAGGGATTTGAAAATTAAGTTATTTAGCATTTAACTAATCTTTAAATTCTTTATTAAAATCGTAAATTAAAACATTAACATAAATTGAATCTGTATTTTTTGCAAATGGGACCAAAAATACATCATTTAGTGTTTTAAAAATTCGTCC